>Ga0315915_1003716_pt1 | contig 19334 bp, 12 predicted proteins | sample MpolbnodulesMG_FD_207738 | JGI IMG/M metagenome (GOLD analysis project Ga0315915, IMG submission 207738) | Medicago polymorpha root nodule microbial communities from Los Angeles, California, United States - branched nodules | ecosystem: Host-associated > Plants > Roots > Nodule | place: USA...
GTATTTTATTTTATTTTTATTTTAATTTTATTTTAACAAGATCCGAATTTTCTTTTAATTTCCAAAATCATTTTTTTGTTTTTTAAAAATAACATTTACACACATGGCAAACATTAAATGAAGACACGTCATCAAAATCAGACACATCATCACTAAAACACATGAGGGGCCTTCAAATCAGAAAGGGGGAAAATGATGGGGTGCAAAATCGCTCGTTTAAAAACATAGGGTGCAAAATCGCACAATTGGCAAAAGATAGGGGTGAAAAGTGCAATTAAGCCTTATTAAAAAATTAAAATATTTTAAGATTTTTTTTCAACTTAAAATTTTGAAGCCAAAAAGAGCTATTAGATGAAATTAATGTGGATTCAACCACCACAGTATGAAATCTACATTGATTCCATTCATACAAATGAGCAGGGACGAATCCAATTGAGAGTGGCTGTAGGTCACGGCCTACACTTGGTTTTGTAAGGTAAATAAATTTTAGTACTTAAAACAATAAAAAAAGAAATGAACTGCTTGTTCAAAAAAGAAATGAACTTGATCTATATTATAGATAATGCCTACATTATATTTTGAATGTGTGTCGTGTTGTTAAAATAGTCTTTTAATGTGACTTTAATTTGTTAATTTGATCATCAAATAAAGTTTTTGCTAATCAATTTCATCGATAAAATTATTAACATAAAGATATTAATTTGAGAATTAATGTGTTTGAAATTTGAGAAATGATATTTAAACAACCAATTTTTGACAATTTTCTTTCTCATACTCACATTGTATTTTTACTTTCTCTCTCTATTGCTTTGTTTTTAGTGTCACTACCTAAATTCCTTTGTATATTTTTGTTGTCCATTAAGTGTCCAACAAAGGGTTGTTCAAATAACATTCCTCTTGAAATTTTTATATATTCACATATATAGTGACAATGTATCACACTATTAGAAATTAAAATGATTATTTATTAACTATTTAGAACTATACATGTGACAAACAGTTGAATGATAAAAATAGTTGTTAAATGACTAATTATATTACTTCTTTGGTTAGTTAGTACAATAATCCGTTTGTTGTATTCCAACACCTAACTAACCAATGTGTAAGTTTGAGCTCAAATGTGACTCCAACACCTAACAGTTAATTAATTAATTACACCTGATGCATAAAGAATTTGAGAATATAATTGTTTAGAGGTTACATCAACTTCATGTGCTATATTTCAACACCTAACTGGGAAACATTACACAACATTAATATTTTATTGAACAAGGACTCCTTATTCAAGTTAAGTGAGATTGTTTGATAAAAAAAAAATTGTTAAGTGAGATTGCTTAGGGGACAAAGTTATATCAATATTTATATTCTATTCTATGCACAAAATTCAAATCCAAATATTTGTGTAAACGAAATTCCTTAACTACTACATTTCAATTTATGTTCACAAAATGTAAACTGAAACGTTTGAGTAAAATAAACCTTATTCCAACAATCACACTCACCTGCAGACTATTCTTTTTTATTTTACCAAAAGATATTGTTTATATCACCTTATAGGAACAAAACTGATCGCTTCATTTTTTTTCAGAATTATATGCGAAATACTTTACAAGTTGAGCTAGAAGACACAAATTATGAATCTTGTCTGATATATAATTTTGTCAGTTATTCTTTGTCTCTGAATCTCAAGTAAAAGAGAGAAACAAATTGTGTACTTCTATTGATCGATTTTCACACAAGTTACAGTTGGTTTTTTTTTACAGAAGTTACACTTTTTTTTTTGAGAGATACAGAAGTTACACTTAGTTACTAATAAATATTAATAATTATAACTTTTTTTTGACAGATTAATTATAACTTTCATATATCTGAATTGTCTACCATATATTAACTTTGATGTTTTATTTTCAAATCAGATCCGAAACCATGCTGTAAATGTTATTCCTATCCGGAAATAACTCAAGAGAAAATCCGAGAAGGATGAGGAAAATCCCAAAGCTTCAAAGAATGTTAACATTGACCCCATATATAGGAAACCAATCAACCCATATACATATGAATTAAAATATATTGTTAATTTTTATAAAATAAAATAAAAAAGTATGAATTTTTAACATACTAGTTTCATAATAATTAGGTTGAAAAAGAAAAATCAATACACATTGATCAAAGATATATTAATAATGTAGTTAATAGTATAATAGAAAGAAAAAAGAATTAATGTTTTTGTTAAATAATAATATATATTGGAGTAGGGAGTAGTAACAAGTCCTCCCCTTATTTTTTTGATGAAACAAAGTCCTCCCTTATTGGTATTTTAAGTGTAACCTGAGGTAAATTTTTAGATATAGATTTAACATTACATAAACATAAAATGTGAAAACTATGACAATAACTAGCTACAATACAACTAGGAACAAAAAAAAAAAAGTTATAGACAGTAAATACAAAACAACTATAGGAACAAAAAAAAAAAAAAAATCTATGATGTGTCTAAGAGTATGAGCAATTTAACTGAGCTTATCTTCTTTTGCAATAGAATTTTTGCAGTGAGCAATTGCAGCTTGAATAGCTGCTTGTAACTCTTCCATGGAACTATTATTAGAAGAAGATGAAGAAAGAGAACCACCTGTTGCAAGCAATAAGCCACTATTTGTTGGAGAAGCTCTCATTGAAGCTGGTGCTGAATATTCTCCTCTACTTCCTCTCACTTCTGGCTTATTTTTCCTTATTAAATTCCCTGAACGTGAATAAGCTTCTCCATGGAATCCATTCTTTTCTCTTCTTCCTCTAAAAAGCTGCACATTTTTTAAGTATTTTTTCAATGCTTGAATCATATCATAGCCAACAAGTTTCTTCTTGTTATGCTTCTCTTTATTGTTATGATTTCCTTTTGATGATCCAAACAATGAGAAACTACTAGCTTTAGTATTGTTGGACTTGTTTTCATCCTTTGTAACTCCTCTTGTATTGTTGATGTTGATGTTGATGTCTTCTCTGTGGCTGGTGTTGCAGCTGCTAGTGTCTTTTCTAATTTTTTCATCTTGTAATAATTCTCTTATTGGAAGAGTGAAACTATCATTTGAATTGGTGGAAAATCGCGGTGAGGATGGGAAGTGAGAAAGGAGATGAAGAGGAAGTAAATGACCATGGAAGAAAATGTCATCAGCTGGAGATAAATCAAGTGCAAGAGAAGGTGAAGGTGGTTTGGATTTGTCATGGATTGTTGTGGAGGAATTAGAGTGGAGAGAAATTGTGAAAGAAAATTCATGAGAAGGTGAAGAAGAAGAAGAGGGTGGTGAAGAAGGATGTTTTGGTGATGATGTTTGTTCTAATTGGATTGAATGGTTGTTTTTTTCTTCTTCAATGATGTTTTGATGTTTTTGTGTTTCCATAACAGTTTGACAAGATTTGATGAAGTGTTTGGAATTGTTAGGTCTATCTATAATACTTTTTTCTTTTTGGGTAGAGAGAGAGATATGGAAAGGTGTTGTGAATGATTTTTCTCTTTGTTGTATGGATGGAATTTTAAGAAAGGTTTTTAGGAGGGATAAGAAAACCGGAAAACAAGGAAAGGGTTGAGTCCTTGTCAAAAACTCTCTTTGGACTTTGTGTGCCCTTTTTTAGATACTTTTTCATACATATAAGACATTGCATTTATTATTTGTGTGTGTATTTTCATTACTCATTTCTTTCCAATTTCACAATAAGTATATATTTGTAAAAAAAAATAAAAAATGTTTCAATACAAATGACACTTTTAATTTTTAATGTAATACTTCATATTCAATTCAGTATTTTCCACTTTTGCGTTAATGTTAATTATGAATAAATCGATACTCGAGTAATTTAGTAAAATACTAGCTTGGAAACCCGTGCTAAGCACGGGCTAGAATTACGACTATTTTTTTTTATTTTTATAAAATCTAATTAAACGACAAATTCATTATTTTATACACAATATATCAATAGAACGCATCGTTATCATATTTTCGATTGCATATTATATACAATTATCAACGTGTATATAGTTATTTGGATTTTTGCATCGTTAAACATGAATGATTTAACATATGTAACATCGAAATATTAGTATTTAATGCCGGAATATTTTACACGGATGACTAAAATTAATTAATGCCGGAATGTTAATTATGAATAAATTGATACTCGAGTAATTTAATAAAATATTACCTTTTTTCTTTCTTTCATGCATACATTTTTCTATCTAAGTGAAATGATAAAATAAGTGACTAATTGTAGGACATATAATAAATCACTAATTATCTTTGTATTCTTGTAAGGTAAAAAATGTTGATGGTTTAAGATAATTTAAATACCATGTGACCTATCAATGTTCGAATTTTATCTAAGAGTGCAATTTATTTCTTAGTATGTGCTCAAAAAATATCTCAAATAAGACTATCTTCGATGGAGATGGAGGCAAGCTATGAAAAAAAAAAGTTTAAATATTGTGGATGTTATATCCGAGTTGGATTGTGATATTAGTTTTTGATTGATTAGTTTATGAGTAGTCATTCACTATTGTGGTTGCAATCTTACGGAGTGGCATAATCCCCGTTATTCACCAGAAGAAAAAGATACAAGTTGAAATTAGCCATAAATAATTTATTAGCAAACACAATTATTGTATTAGATTAGATTGTAATGCAAATAGAAGGGTGAGATTAGTAGTGTGTTAAGAAATTTGGTGGTTTGTTACGTTGGGTCCCTGTCTAGTCCAACAGCAATTGTTGTGCTGGTTTTGGAAATGAGGTCACAAAACTCCAAATGTTAGACGCGATTGGCATGGCGGATTCCACTCAATTTTTTTGGAAGTTTTTCCCCAATCAGTGAGATGGTTTTCACTTTTCAGAGAATGAAGTTTCCATCATCAAATGTCAAGTACTACATTCACGAGAAAAATTTGAAGAGAAAAAAAAAAGATGAATAATTTAAGTGTGTGTAGGGTTAAGCTGGTTATAAAATACAAACTAAACTTGAATTAGTTGAATCATGAGTTAAGCTGGCTAAAAGTTACTCTTTCTTTGATTACCCGTATCAAAAACTTATATAAAAGTGATCTTATGATTCATAATGTCAGATAAAAAAAAAATTCATAATATTTTTTCTTTTGTACCATTCATAATGTCTTTTACTCATTCAAGATTATAAAAATGAGTTGAATGATATGGATCCGTATGTTAAACATTCAAAATTATTTAAAATGAAATGACGATGAAATTGCTTAAAATGATTACGATTATGGGTCCGTATGTTATGAATTATATAAAAAAGAAATTGAAATATTTTCCCTAAAAAAAATGAAATATTTTTCAATTTAACAATTAATTTTTAGAGATTAAAAAAAATGTTTTTGTTTAACATAATGAAAATCATATTTATTTTATAAAAACACAATTATAAAATTAATTTTCTAGAGAAGTTACTCTAAACAATTTTCAATCATTTAAAGCGGTTTTTAGATTTTTTTTTATCAAAAAAAATAATTAACAAACAAATGTTTGTTTTTGCAGTAATAGATAAAAAAATTAAAGATGGTTATTTTGTTAAAACTTTTAAACAAATGTACTCATACTATGAGAAATTAATAAATATTCAAAGACAATTGTTACAGATTTGGGAGCATTGTAGAGAAAAAAATTGACAATAATTACTAGTATATCTTTATTTTTACGAAATATATGTACTATATTATATATTTTTTTGAAGGATATGTACTAGTATATTTAATTAAATTATATAAAATATGTATTTGTACCATCTTCCTTCAAAAATAAAATAAAATATGTACTATCTTTCAAAAAAAAAATATGTACCTGTATTTTGTCATTTTCGATTTTATATCATATTTAAAACTTTAAACAAAAAATAATAGAAGTAAATGTTAAAAGATAGGGATTAAATAAGAAAAGTGAAATTCCATTAGGATAAGAAAAAGGTATACAATCCGAACCAAGAGGATATCATAAAATAATTCACCATATTATCCTTAAAAACAAATGTGCAAACAAATCCTAGTTGAAGGCATATACAAAGCAGGATAAAGTATATATAATCACATAAATAAATGCAAATAATTTATTTAATTTGAAAGAAAGAAAAGAGAGTGGGAGGACCATCACTCACCCGTCCAGCTGTTGGGGAATTATTCACTTCACCCATTCACAAATCATTCATTGATGAGCACGAAAGCTCAAAGAAACAGAAGGAGCAATGTCGTTTAGGGAAGGAATGTCATGTGATTGTGAGCCCCAACACCGTATATAATAATATTGTATGTGTGATTGTTTTAAAAAAATAAATAAATAGTGTATGTGTGATGAATTTATATTATAGCATATAATTTCACAACAAATATACCATGACTCCCCTTGTAACAAAAAAAAAATACATTGACTCCCCTGAAAAAACAAATATACTTTGACTGCTAAGTCTAGGGCTGGTCTTAAGATTTTTTTGTCATGTGTAAATCAATAAAATTGTATTCTTTTAATTATTTGAATGTCTTTTTTTTTTTGTATTTTTTATTGCAAAAGATTCATTCATAATTAAGGTTCTACGAAAATATATTTTTAATAGAATTACTCAAAACGAGTTAAAAAAAAATGTAAATAGTAATAACTACAAAATAAAAATAAAAAATTTGATGTCCCTAAGAAAATGATGTCCTAGGTGGCCGCCCTCTCACCCATGCTCAGAGCCAACCCTGGCTAAGTCATAGATAGACCTGAAATTTAACACATGCAAATATACGAGAAATAAGGAAAAAGAAAAGTTTTTGTGAAGTAGCCTATTGATTGAAAATTCAACTTTTTAATGTGAATAAATGGGGTGTTCAATGTTCAAACTTAGCTATACATATATAATGTAATTTCTCTTTCAACTAACATAAGCCCACATGGACAAAGAAAAAAAAGTATATAGTTTAAATACGGTTTTGGTCTATGCCAAATTGTCACTTTTCGCTTTAGAAGAATTGATCATTGTTGTTTTGTTTTAATCCTTACAAAATTAATTTATATTAGAATTAATTTTCATAATATATAAAAAACAATAATTTTAGTTACTTAAAATAAAGACTAAAATGAATATGATAATTTATATTAGAATTGATTTCATAATATATAGAAAATTTAATTTTAGTTGCTTAAAATAAAGACTAAAATGAATATTATAGGATCGATGTTAAGATGAACAATTTTTGAAATGACGAGACAAAACACTACCAATAAAAAAAACAAAAGTGATTCATTATTAAAAATAAAAATAAATAAATAAAAAACCTAATATGTTTATAAGGACTAGCGGAGACAAAACACCAACAATAAAAAAAATGATTCATCTCAAATAAGGTGATATATTTGTTTTTTTTTTAAGAAAAATAAGGTGATATATTTGTAAAAACTAAAAACAAACAAAATACATTTATAAAAAATTAAAAGAAATAAAACATATATTTAAACCTAGTTATATTAATTTTTTTACCAACAAGCAAACCTAGTTATTTTATATGTGGTTATAGGTGGTGGGAGTGATAATAGACCCACACGCACGTGCATATGGTGGAGGTCCATTCAAAGGAATTTTGTATATGCATGGTTCAGGTCAACATCATAATCATGGAGCCATTATTTGGTTGGATTGGATCATCCTCAACACTTTCACTGCTGAAATATGTAATTGTAATCTAAGTTTTTCATCTTTGCTTTTCGTGACATGAGAGAGATAAAGAGAACGTGGCATAAAACAAATATTTCACGATCGAACAACATAGAGATCCTTTTATTTGAGAAAATTAACAAAATGTTTTCCTCCCTTTCATATTAGCCATTCAATGTCCTCGATCAATCCTTTTTATCCCCTAAACATGGCTAGTCGTAGGACAAACAGCTAGCACATCAACAACACTATGAATGCTTAAAAAAAACAAAACTTGGATCAATTACAATATGAGTGTTTAATTTATACGTACTGTCAGTATAATATTTGAATGTTTACACATGCACTAACTACGTTATACAATACTTGTAGGGGAGTTTTTACGGTACATTAAATCATAAGGTTTTGGCTCAATTACTTTCTTGCTTATAAAATAATAGTAATTTTTGAGAATAAAAAATATATTTACAAATTAAGAGAACAGTTTTATGGCACTTTGTTTTAAAGATAAAATTGATGAAATTTACAACAAAGTTTTCTTTGTTTAAAATTGGTTTCAAATAGTTAGAAATGATATTTTGTCTAAAGAGAAAATGTGTGGGATGCTAACTTATACCTTAAGTAATTTTAGGTGAGTCTTACACACATAATGATTATTATTTTTGTAACGGTAAAATGAGTATTATTGAATATAATAATGAGAGAAGTACAATTAGTACTTGACCCATCAATCGAGAGGGGTACCGACCCAACAAACTGCAATGGCCAACACCTAAAACAAAAGACATCCAAGAGGGTTCGAAAATCATTCATAGTACAAACAAGGACCGTCTTTCTTACTAACTAGAAGCCACCTCCATGAAGTAACTTTGATATCATCCACCAAGTCTTCTAAAATAAGAATCTTATCAGAGAAGATAACCTCATCTCCCGCCTCACAAATCTTCCAAACAGTTGTATGCAAAGTTAACATTAAACCTTTCTCATGTTTAATATTCAAAGAGGAGGAAAATATATAATAAAAGAGAAAGAATTGTTCCCAGCAAAATCACCTCGTTCCCATCCACTTAAAAATGTCTCTTCCTCTAAGTTCCCCGGAAACCACACAAAATCTGCTGCCATATCGCCATAAACATATACACTAGACTGTTATTCATGGTAAACAAATTTGTAAAATTGTTCTGATTATTTACTGTGTTTATTTCTTTAAACATGCAGCGAAATGGCAGTTTATCGTGAACAACGTAAAGAACCTTAGTAGACCGTACACTGCATGTTTACACTTTCCGGTGAAGAAATGAAAAAACAAAGAAAGTAACTCTGTTCACCATAAACTGTAGTTTAATATTTTTTTAAGGGTTTGTCTAACAATTATTTATTAAATATATATATATATATATATATATATATATATATATATATATATAAAATACAAAATGTACAAGTTCTAATGCAAAGTTACTATTTTAAACTTCTTAACATGCAAATTTGCACATAATAGAAAACCCTATTTATTTATTTTTTGAGCAAAAGAAAACCCTATTTTTAATTAATAGAAATGTTGTAAATATCTAATTCCTCTGCATAAAAACTGTTTTTCTTTATGGTATGTTTGGATTGGTAAGGTGAAATGGAGTGAAGGGTAATGAAATAGGATAACATCTCTTTTTTCAAATATAATTGGATTATTCTATTTCATTTTACTCTATACTACTGATCCAAACATACCAAATTCTAATTCTAACTCCAATACAAAGAAAACATATTGCCTTTATCTCATAAAGAAAAAAACAAAACTGGTCAGTTCATTCAAAACTATAGTCATTCATTTTATAAAGATGCATAGTTTGTTGTTGGTGCCTGCGCTGCGCATACACTAGTGGCAGTGTGGCACCCTTGTAGAAATAACCCCAGGTTATTATTCCTGACTATGGATCAAACAGATGCAAAAAGAAAGAAAAACGAAACTGAGCTTTAACAAACATTCACTGTTTCTCTTACAAAGTGTTGATATTCAGAAGATTCAATGTAGGTCTAATCTACTATTGTGTTGGTAGAATTAGGACTACGATGTCTAGATAAACTTCATATTGCATAATACAACAAAGGTACTTCCATTTAAGAACCATATACAAATGAACAGATCTACATCCAGAAACAAAATAGGAATATAAGAAAAAGAATGAATCACCTCCGACATCCTATTGAGCATTCCATCTTTGTACAGAACCTTTCACCACTCTTGGGTGGTTCATATTCAACTTTTCCAAGTCACAGAAATCCTCTAACAGGAGGCTATTGTTAGTCTCCTGTTATGAAGCATTGGAAAACTCGAAAATCCATATGAACAATCAGAAGATTTCAAAATGAATTCATATTCTGAAAAACCCATGATGTAATAATGGGAGTCGCAGTTGCTTTGATGTTTGACTTTTGCGTTATATGAACAATCTCTGTCAATCTCAAAATGCATATGTACATGATAATTCATTAGTCACTTCCATTGCTACGTCTATCTGAAAGCAATATATTGAAGGAGGGAATTAGATTATGGAGACATATAACTCGAGAGTCAACATCAATGGATATAAATAATGAAGAGTTGTCAATCACCTGATATCCGTTTCCCTTCCATGGCCTCTTTCTTCTTTTGGCAACTTAAGCAAAGGAAAGGTCCATCCCAGGGACGCGGTTTCCTTGCATTAGGTGCACCCTCATGTACTGAAATACCCTCACCAGGTTTAATCTCTACTTGACACACTGCACACATGAACAACTTGAACATGTTGCAGAGTGGATATTTTGTTTCAAACCTGCAGTTCATACAAAGATGTTTCCATGTCAAGAGAGACAACTGGAGAACAAGCTGCAAACATAAACAACAAAACCAAACCTTTCTGAAAGCAAGGCAGATCCTTCCTCGTATAGTTCCCGTACCATATCTGGCTCAACATATTCTTTTTCAACGTATGAAGATGACTCGGAGGGCTTTTTGCGGAAAATGGCCTTCAACATTCCTTTTACCGGTTTCTTTTGTGTTGGTACAGAAGTAGGTAGTTTCTCCTGGGGTAATATATCGACCACGATGCAGGTTGTGTCATCTCTAAGTCCCTTTGCTTGCAAAGATTCCTGAAGAAAGCAAATGACATGAGTAAACAGTGTAAATAAGTTAACACACAAAGTGACATGAGACAAGGTAAAACTAGAACATACAAAATTTATTCAAAAGATGTCTGTAGAGCATACTTTTACAATATGTGGTGCTGCAGCCTCCGCCGACATGCCACGACAACAATCAAGGACCATTTCTGCAGTTAGAGCATCCCAGACTCCATCACTGCTGATAACAAGTCTTCCTCCAACATTGGAAAGCTGTATAAATAGAAACCAGAGGGGAAAAATGAATTAGAACAATTAACAAATAGGTCTTGTGAATTTCATAATGGATAATGGTTAAAAAGTATTGTGTATATCCTATAAATGACTTAAAAATACAAGTATTAAATGACTTTTACATAACTAGTTTGTTTTCCATTAACATACTTCCATTTTTGTTTCATCAATTAGTGTTCAAGGGCAATTATTAGTATTTTTGGAAAACAAAAGGACTTCCAGCAGTAAAGCAAGAAAGATTCATTTTGACTTTTAAAAGCCAGCAGTTAATCTTGTGAAAATTGAGTTTGCTCTTATAAGATGGTAGAAAATAATGATGTAAAGAAGCTATTTGTGCTTGTGACATATTTATTAAAAGTTAAAACAATATAAAACTAAACTTAAGTAGATACGGGAATTATATACACTAAAGTAAAAACATAAGCTCAATATTGCTGCATGTGCAAAGGATAACATTGACCAACCTTCACTTGCTTTACATATGGTACAGGGACAATAAATTCACCAACATCCATATCACCAATGGATCGAGAGAGACACAAGCCACCAGGCCAACATCTCAACGGACCAACCTATAAAAATCATTAACGTAGTCAAGCAAATAAGTTTGACACAAATAAACATTTCACCTAAAAAAAAGTATTAATGAATCAAAACAGGAGATAATCTAAATATCATCAAATATTGCAAGTACAACATAAAAACTGTAAACAGTTTTCTCAAGAGATCATTAAAAATGACGTAGACCTATGTGATGAGTACTTTTAAGTGAAAAGACACGATCTTATGACTAGCATCAATTATCATGCATCTTGATTCCCCATGATATGATTGACCTAATTTTACTTTCGAATCTATGTTTATGTAGTTTAGATGTTAAAGCATCTTGTCAAAAAGAAATAAGAAATAGTATTAATAGAGGCATCAAACCCATTCGACGAGCCATTGCTTTGTTGTTTTTAGTGGTAGTGGTTTTTGTTGTATTTTATTGGGTGATGAATCTTGAAGCCATTTTAGGTAGTCAATACCATCAGAGGTAAAAATGGATACAGTTTAAAGGAAATGTACCTCTGCACCTCCGCCTGTATTTAGCCGACCAACTTCACCCCCACTAGAAGTGATGCGCACCCTCCTGATGAAAGAAAATGAAATGAAGAGACTTTACTTCAATGTAATGGAGCAATTACAGACATTTGTTCACAATAACATTCCAGTAAAAACTTACTCTTCTTCATTTGTGTCTAGTCGATGATCTGCTGACAAGTAATGAAGCCCACCTTCAGAAGGTTCAAGTATGCAACGGGAATCACCAACTGATGCAACTGTTACGACCCATCCTTCTATAATCACGAAGGTTACAGTTGTTCCCGATGTTTGTGCTGTGCAAATGAAGAGAATAATACACATATTAACATACACCTTAAGAAGAAGAAGAAAAAGTAGAAAAATCATGAACTGAGGTACAAGAATCATCAGTCATGGCTCAGGTGCACAAGTTCAATAATATTCATTAGTAAATGATGCTCCCCAGTAACAATATCTACACAATATGACCAAAAAAAAAAAACTAACTCTACTATCGGTATGGGTAAACAATACTAGGCACATGTAATTACCATGCTCTATGTATATTAGACAATGTTAAGCTCAAGATGCAGAAAATGTAATAACTGCCTGTTTATATTTTTAGATGTGCAATCAAACAGTTAAAAAAGACCAGGGAGAGTAGCAGTGTACCAATAGAGGTTAGAAAAATATTATTGAGGTTAAAATACTGCCACCATGTTCTGTATCCATCAACCTATTTTTTGTTTCTTTGTTCTTAAATTTTTTTACTCTGAGAATTGGGAATAAGTAACTTCGATAATGTTGTTTATTACGTTATTCGTATGAAGATTCCAGATGGAATTTATGAACTTGCCTCATAACCAAATATTTAATGGAGGCAAGAACAAACATCACATAATTAGCCATACCTTTCTGTTGAAAATTTTTATCAGTCTTCACAAAGCCAGCAACCAAAGCCCTCGGCAGCGCTGCTACCCACTCATCTCTGTTGAGATCTGGAGGAATGACACCTAAAACATTGTTCAGAAGATTCTCCTTGGCATAAATCGCAGCAGCAGATCCATTGTGTCCGTCAAATAGCTGTAAATTTTCTGCATCAGAAAATGCAAATGCAACATGGAAAAAAACAGAAACCAAGTAAAGAAAAATACGGTATTACTGAGTCATAACATATGCATTCGTTGTATAAAAAGGCCACACTATGCTTTCAGATACACACAAACAGAAAGCTATCACAAAACAAAACCATTGCTTGGAGAGGGTGGGGTGGGGCCAGAAGGTACTTGCCACTGCACAAATAAGTCTGCGATATGTTCCTCCATGTAGATTCAATTTGCTAAACTATTTAGTGTATCTTTGGAATCACGATGGGTTTGATAAAGTCAGGGTGATTTTGTTGAAGCTCCAAAGTCTTCGCTTTTGCAAAGTTAACATAAAAAAAGGTCGCCCGTAACTCAATAATGGGCTTGTTTGGACTGACAATGAGTTTGGCAGAATCACAATGTGTCACTTTGACTTAGACAAAAAAACTTCACTTTGGAGTTTCAACAATATCATGGTACTACCGTCATTTCACCAAATTCACAGTCAATCCAAACATGCACAACATAGTTAAGTTGCTTTTCACCCAATCATTTACTTTTCTTAATCATCATGCCACACCAAAATCATAAGTAAAATAAGACGAAAACACACATTGACTTTTGATGCCTCCCAATCACATAAATATTTGATGATCAATCACAACCTATGAAACACCGGACACAACACTGACAACTCGAAACTAGTAAAAATATAATAATTGAATGTAATCATATGTGTTCGTGTCACCGAACACGCCTTCCATCAGAAGTGTCGATGCTACAAAGATTACAACCCATCAAATTAGAATTTTATAAGCCAAAATTAGAAGAGTTAAGAAAGAAACATACCCCAAAAACAGAATAGGTAGAAACACAATCACAAACAACTCTTTGACATTCGGTCTTTAGTAAAATGAAATCTTCTCCTTTCTTATTCTCGCTAGCATTTCCATACACAACAACCATATCAGGTTTCTCTATTTTCTCGCTCACCGGTTCACGCTTCAACAGCACTGAAAGAGGAACCGAATGATGTTCTCCCCGACGACCAGACATTGTTCCCTCAATTTCTTCAAACACAACAACACCTTCAATTTAATCCTCACGAGATTGCTTTGTTGATAACAACGAAATCCTAAAAATCAGGAAACAAATCAAAAATAATAATCATAAATTAACTACAAATCTAATATAATAACAACATTTATGAATTATTATGAAAAAAGATTGCAATGTAAGAAAATTACTTGAAGATGGAAGAAAAACGCGATCAGGCGCGAAAGTGTTTAGATACGTTGAAATTTCGGATCCTGTTGTTCTACAAAACTTGTATCGTAGAGAGAGAAAGATGAATGAATCAATGAAGAAAAGAAAGAACCATTCATTTTTTTTTTCTTGCCCCAAAAAAACATAAATAAAGAGAGCGTGAAATTGAATGAGTTGGCCAAAACGCATCGTTTCGTAGCTCAGTGTGACAGTGATTGTAGGACCCGCTCAATATCAATGTTTTTTTTTATTTTGTGCTTGCGGCGCATGTGAATTACTGTGTTACTATTATTGTTTGCATTTTCATTTCATACTATAGTATAGCTCACGATTTAATTTTGGATTTTTCTACTAGTACTTCATAAACAGTGATTTTTACATAGTTCAAAAGGCGAAAAGAATCAAAGACTTTCTCAACTATAGCCTACGTAAAACTACAGTGTTACTGGAACATCAGGTCGGGACTAGGGCTAGACAGATTATCCGGGCCCGCCCAAACCCAACATACCCGCATGACATTTTTCTATTCGGGCGGTTTGAAACGGGTCAAACGGGTTGAACAGTACTTAAAAGTTAAAAACGGTTGTGACTGGGTTGTCACGGGCGGATGCGGGTGAATAAAATGGGACCGTGGTAATCCGAACCCGCCCATAGTACTGTCACTTATTATTATATTATTATTTATTAACTTTAAAACCATGTGAGTGATATGACTACAGTGCATACTTTTAGCTTTAACCATAGCATTGTACGTGCTACTTATCCTACAATTACAATTTTGAATTTTCTATAGGCTATGTAGTCTACTCTAATTCATTTCATCGATAGTTACCCATTTGAATATTTATATTTATAAAATGTGTCTTTTAATATTTGCTTCCATTAGAGAGAGAGAACACAACTTAGTTAAAAAACATTATAGGATTAAGTTAAAACACAGAGAAAAAGTTAAAAAAGAATACACAATGTAACCTCAAGGATGAAGCTTCTCTCCAACCTCATGTTCCTCCTTTGTTTTCACGATCTGCAGTCGTCCTCACCTCTACCTCTTCTTCATCAACTTCTATTATTTTCTTCTAAAATCTCAGCTTTTTCATGTTGTTGTTATCATTTTTGTTTGAAGTTTTAATTTTGGAATGTCTTCGATACAGATCCGGGTAATTTACTTCATTATTCTGGATGTGTTCATGACTTAGATCTGTATTCAAGTTTTTTCTAGCCTTGACTTTTTTGTTTGTTGTTTGAACTTTACCCGGATCTACCCGGCTGTAATAGCCCGTAACCCGCACAACCCACAATTGACGAAACCGTAGCACGAAAATGGGCGGAAGTGGGTCTCTTTGCAGCACCCGCGGTTTGGTGTGGAATGACGTTTCAGGCCCGAACTCGCCCGATGTCCACCCTAGTCGGGACATCTAAATTCGCCCACAACCAATTAGACCCTACTTTGTCCTTTTGTACATCCTTATCCATCCACGCAACAAACAAATTGATTGGCTCCTCATCTAGGTAGATATATCAGAATCACAATGATCATAATTTTATAGAAGCTACATAACTTTTAAAAAATCACGATGGAACACTTGATTATGCTATATCCAGGTGATATCAAAACCAAAGATTGATTTCTTCTATGATCATATTTATAGTGTTGCGATTGTATTTATTGCATATTGTTGTTTAATTAATAATTGTATGGCTAATTTTTTCAACAGTAATAATGTCTTACACCCGCACAATACCAACACTAATTTGAAAAAATGGCATACACCCTCCGATTGTTATCATAAGAAAAATTTAATTTTTAAATCCATCGAACAATTAATGAATCTGATTTATAATATAGATCAAATATATCAATTAATAAATAAATCTCAAATTAAATTCTTGTTTACAATAGTGACCGAATAGTGTAATTTAGTATCATCACATATGTTTGTTTCCTGTTGATGTCGGACAACTAATACATCTTGGATTGAAAGTATTAAATTTTTGTTTACAATAGTGACCAAATAGTGTAATTTAGTATCATCGCATATGTTTGTTTCCTGTTGATGTCGGACAACTAATACATCTTGGATCGAAAGTAACAGTATATTAATTAACTTATAGATCCTACCAAAACCTCATTGATTTGGACTACCCGCAATCATCGGTGCCCCTGAGTTATTGCCCAAGACAAATGAGTGCCGCGCCGCTTTCATATGAGGGTGTACACACTCCTCCACAGTCACACCATCGCCAAAGAAATATCATAATTCGTATACCTTCGTTCTCTGTATCATAGAGGCCATTTTATTATCCAAAAAACTAGTTAAACTGTGACGGGACTAATTTGACTTTACGTGGGAAACTACAATGATTTTACTATTTGACAATTTTTATTTTTAAATTTTACAATGAATTATTTATTACCACAAGTGACTTCTAATTTATTTTAAAATACGATATTATTACAAAACACATCAAACAACTATAGCAACTTAAAATCTAAATATAAAAAATAAAAAAAAAGTTGTTTGAGATCAACATATTGATTAGTCTCACCATTCATATGACAAACTAAAATTCTCCATCTAAGACAGTGGAGAAGAGATATCACCTTTTAAAGAATATGTTAAAAGAAAGTATTTGGAGTCAACATCCACCCTAACCGTCCTACTTACAACCATATTTTACTATCTTCACCATGCATTGGCTCTTTGATTGTTGATGAAATATATTTGCTTTTTTTAAATATAGAAATTTTATTATTATAAATTCATTAACTATATAAATTATGAAATGGTAAATAAAACAGTTTGCTCATTCTCTAAATCATACGATATGTTAACGCTATCGTGGATAATAAAAGTCATGATAAAATAAAGATTTTAAGCAATGTTCTAAAGAAAGAAAGAAAAAAACTATTAAACCTTTTTAATTTATAAATTCAATAATAGTGTTCAAAATTAGCTACTCTTACCAAAAATAGGATACGTGTAGACCTGTAGGGTTTAAAATTTTGTTGCATATGATCACTCTAATACTTTGTCTCATATTAGGCAAAATCAATTTCAAATAAAACGACGAGTCACTTGAATTTCACTTAATAAAAAAGGGTTTTAGAAAGGGACGGATGTCTTCAACTCTAACATGTGAGGACTATAGCACTAGAGGCTATGGTTATTAGAGTTATATGGTGTGTTGAGAAATGATATTTATACAATTATTTTGTGATAATTTTTTAACAACCCTCTCTTTCTCATATTCACATAATGTGTTACTCTCTTTCTTCATTTCTTTCTATCTATTGTTGTTGGTCAATATAAAGAGATAAAAATAAAATTGTCATCAAACGATTGTACAAATATCATTATTTTTTATGATTTTTTCTAAACATACTTTTGATGACTTATTGTACAATCGTTTGTAAAATTGTGCAATGAGCCTATTGAAAGCCATCTTCAATATATTGAACCATTGTAATGGGGTTGTTGAAAATGATGGGAAAATGATGTGGATGAAAGAGGTGATGAAGCCATTCAACAAGTTGAAATCTGTCCCGGTAGGTCACGTGTCGCGTTTTTATTGGCCAAAACAAGCGCGTGAGATACATGCGCCGCAGGGAGAGTGAGCGACAGGGAACGCGGAGAGAGAAAGAGAAGTGGATAAAGCTGGGACACTTGACAGATTACGATTGGCTGCTTGGATTTTTATCATCTTAATAATTTGAACTCAATTATTTCATTGCAAATAATTTTTTTATTTTTTTACCAAAATTCATGATTTTTTTTTTCTCTATAAATAGAGACTTGGATCATTTGATTTGGACACAGAAAAAAAAAACCAAGTTTTTCACTCTCTTAATCTTATTATTAGCATTCTATTAGCTTTCTATTAGCATTTCTTTTGAAGTTTTAGTCTTTATTTAGTAAAATGGATCCCAATAATAATCAATTCAACAATTATCAACACCCAAATTAATTTCCCAACCAACATCCTCAAAACCCAAATCAATTTCCCAACCAACATCCTCAAAACCGAAATCAATTTCCCAACCAACATCCTCAAAACATGCCTAATTATGGTTTTGCATCAAATTTCAATCACTCATCCTCTGTTCCAAACAACTTTAATCCATATTATAGATCTATGATGAGATATCCATCTCAAACACCCCCATTTAATGGTTATATTCCAATGGTGAATGAAAATTTTCAGAGTGTTGGTGAATTTCCTGAATTTTCAACACAAATAAATCGTGGTGGAATGACAAGAGCTAATGAAGTTACTCCAATTCCAGAGGAATCAACTTCTAAGAGCAAGAAAAACCAGCAGCCAGCATGGAACACTCAACAAAATTTGATGCTTATTAGTGGGTGGATAAAATATGGAACATGCAGTGTTGTCGGGAGAAACCAGACAGGTGAGGCATATTGGGGTAAAATTGCTGAGTATTGTAATGAGCATTGCTCATTCGATTCTCCGCGTGATGTAATTGCATGCCGAAACCGTTTTAATTATATGAGCAAAATACTGAATAAATGGATTGACGCTTATGAAGGCGCTAAGCGTTTGCAAGGAAGTGGTTGGTTGAAGGCTGATGTTTTGGCAAAAGCACGAGAGTTATATGCATGTGGGAAGAATGTTCAATTTACTTTAATGGAAGAATGGCACGCTCTCCGTGATCAACCACGTTATGGTAGTCAAGTAGGAGGAAGTATTTGATTAGAAAGTAGTGGATCTAAGAGATCTCACGAGGACTCTGTAGGATCTAGTGCTCGTCCAATGGGTAGGGAGGCAGCTAAAAAAAAGGTAAAAAGAAAAGCAAGGATGCTTTGGAGGAGGTGGAAAAGGAGT
>Ga0315915_1003717_pt1 | contig 19328 bp, 15 predicted proteins | sample MpolbnodulesMG_FD_207738 | JGI IMG/M metagenome (GOLD analysis project Ga0315915, IMG submission 207738) | Medicago polymorpha root nodule microbial communities from Los Angeles, California, United States - branched nodules | ecosystem: Host-associated > Plants > Roots > Nodule | place: USA...
TTTGATGGAACAATTGTTGAATAAATATTGTTATATTTTTCCGCTGCGATTTCAGTGAATATTGTTGACAGGATTGATTTAAATAAATAGAAATTTTCCTATTTATTACTTGAATGAAATAGAAGCATAATACTCCGTTTTATGATGTTACTCTGATTTATCTATTAAATTGCGATTTTTGGGAAACGGGGTGTTACATGAGTACTTTCGTCAAATCAGTTGGGAGTGAGCATTATTTGTTGTGAGAAGAGCAATTTTCTATAAAAGAGGTTCATGGACTTAGTAAACTCGTCTTAGACTCGTGAGTCTATGCGATTCTATACGAGTCGACCTAAGTCTACCACAAAAACGATTTTATGTGTGAGTCTACTCGTTTTTTACTTCTAGACTCGTAACTCGTATAACTCGCAAGTTTGACAACCATGAGAGGAACTCAAAATAAAATATGATATGTTTATAGGGATTAATAACTTATTTAACCCTTCATAAATTGTCAATCTCTCGTAGAAATAAATCCCAATTAGTCATTCTCTCGATATGAAATATTTTGCCATGTCATATTGATGTTTAGAATCATACATAGATTATGAAGTTGAATCCTGAAATTAAATAGGAAAATATTTGATTTACACCCTATAGAGGTATATACACCTTGAAATAAAGAGAAAAAGAATGTGATGTGATAAATGTAATAGAGTAATGATATTTTTATAACTATTTTGTGACAACTTTTGAGACAACTGCTTCTTCTATCTTCTTATTGGTCAAAAGAATTAAATAGAGCAAAAGGAAGAGAGAATAAGAACACAATAAGAGTAGGAAAGAAAGTTGTCCAAATATTATCTAAAATGGTTCTGCAAATATCATTTCTCGACGAAATAGGTTGGTGATGTGATAAGATGACATAAATAAAAATAAAATAAGGTGTTGAATGAGTGTATCCGTGTATGAAAAGTTGGGTGTTCAAATATCATTTTTAAATTGAATGTTTGGTGTCTCTTTGGTGAGCAAATTACTCAATGTCAAAGAAGTCCATGCGATAAACGATAAAAGGACTAACTTGACAAACTTTGTGCAAAGGGACTAAAACCTTGCTTACTTTACATTTTATTTGAACACCTCAGTTTTCTCAACATCCATTCAACATACCATTTTCCCTTTATCTCTCTCTTGCCATTGCATCAATAACATATCAAATTTATCATATCAAGTTTTCTCTTCCGTTATCTATCTAGGTGTATAATGGATTTCGGTGTACATAGAATATTTTCCTTTTTTAAAATGAGTTAAATATGTTTTTTGTTCTAGAAAAATTACAAACTTGTGTTTCCCTATAAAAGCAGGTACGTTGTCGTCCCTGTAAAATTTTGCTGCATGCAGTTTTAGTCCCAATAGTTAAGTCAAAATGTAGTTTTGAACGATTTTTAAGCATACATGTTTATGCGATTATATAAAGTTTCTATGCAAAAAATGAGCTCAAATTTTAATTTTTAAGTCCTGATTTTCATTATCTATATAATAAACTTTTAGCATATAAGAACGAAAATGACTATATTTATCCTTTTAAGTATCAAAAGAAGTAAAGAAACATACATATAAGTTAAGAAAAATTCTATGGTGAAGTCGTGAAAATGATTTTTCTGATGAAGTCAACACTATAACATCAAAAATGTAGTGAGTAACACCCCACTGTTTATACAATGACATCAAAAGTTCAGTCCCCATAGTATCATCAATTCATCAGATTAACAAGACTACACTTAATCTAATTTTATCCTACCTTGTTTTAAGTGTAACACCCCAAAAAGTGTAACACTTAAGACTATCACATAATATCATCAAATCTGTTTGCATGTTAAAGATGCCAACGATAAAATAGTACCTGTAAGTCCAAGATGTTGCAAGCATTACTAGATGAATTACTTTTGATCATTAATCAGTAATCAACAATTTAAAAATGAATCAAACCTTAAAATCAAAATTAACTTTTTCAAAAAAGTCAGTTTTCTTACTGCACCATAGAAGCTCCCGTAAGTTAAACCTTTAACTTGAGTTATAAAGCCGGCTTGGTGGTTGGAAACGTGGAATAAAGTTGTTCGTCATAATGTGTATAGTTCAAATTCTAACAATTTACCTACATATTTCTTTTATAATTTTTTTTAACTTGCACTACTTTTTTTTTCATGATTTTCTTAATCTATTTCTTAGATTTCAGTAAAAAAAAAAGTTTTAATGTTCAAAAGAATTAATTAATTAATTTCATTTTTCTATGTTGACGTATTAGTATGAAAGTGAGTACGTTATGTATGTGTATTTCTTTCATTTTACTTTGACCACCGACGCCATGTGAAAGTTACTTGACATTATCGAATCGAACAAAACTCCGTGTTAGATGCTTGCATTATCAATGGAACAAATTAGGGAAACTTTTATTTTTCCGATACAAATAAACCTCGGTAGCCAGTGGTTTAAAATACTCGCATTATGCATCAATAACTTGCACTAAACTCAAGTTATAGAAATTAAGGAATAAAAATGAAAATAAGAATATTACTCTACTAAATTTTTAGGATGTGTATTTTCCTAAAGTAGTTTTAGAAACATAAAAAAGAAAAAACGAAAATAATTTGTTAACATCAATCATATACATTAATAAAACAAACACACACATATATGTTTGTGTGTATTTTGTTAGAATTTTATTTGTTAATTATCAACTTTTTGAGTGTATTCTACTTTGGAGGAATCATTAGAACATAATTTCCAATGTAATTTTGTAATCTAAAAATTATAATTATTAGATTTTATTTATAATATTGTAAATTTAGGTATCATGAAAACTTAAACTAACACCATCCCCTAATACTTTGAACTCTATATAAATGATTTTTGTGTTCTCTTTAACAATACAATTAAAGCTCTCTCTCTCTCCCTCCCTCCCTCCCTCACCCCTTTGCCCTCTCTATATTGATTTTGCGAAGAGTTCTTATAGAAGCCTCATACTGAGTTTTAACATAATTGATTAGGGTGATATGTTCTGAACGGAGTAGACAAACTATGGCTTCATTTATCCAAGGTCGTGCATACATATTTTTTTGCTTCTCTCCAATTCAATGTTTTTTATTATTATTTTTCTCAATGAGATCCATGATTGAGATAACAAAACTCAGTTTATTATTGGCTTTTCCTCATATTTAATATTGTATACTTTTTTTCTTTTCAAATAGATCCATGGCGAGATAACAAAACCAAGTTCACAGACTATCATGTCAGGCACGACCACATGGAATTCATTACCATTATCTCATATTTATGCGTCTTCTATGAACTTTGCACCTTTGTTCGTTTTATGAATGTTCGATATAAATCTCAAACGAGTGTGATTTCTTTGATTAAGCATGGGTACACCTATAAGCACAAAAGAAGGTAATAAATTTGTTTTTTTTTTATCTAAGAAATTATTAGTTAATTTTATGCATAGTCACCTTCATATAGTTTATTTTTAGGAGTATATCTATTAGATTTCTATCTATTTTGAATTAATTGTTTTTATTTACAAATTTGTTTTGAGCGCTATCATATTTTTGAGGAGTACTTATAAGTTATAACAAATTTTAGTATTGATGTTTCATGTCTTCTAAATCAACTGTACTAAATTTTATGTTTGTTTTGCAAGTGCATGCTTAAAGTTAATTTTTTTTTTTTGAGGGGCCTAAAGTTAACCTGTTTTATGTAAGAGAAGAAATAGTCCATAATAGTGTTTTTATAATTTTTGTTTTAATTTGTTCCATGTAAATACATTATAATAAAAAATAGTCCATAAAACAAGTGCTCGCCAATGAAGGATGGTTTGATTATTGAATAATTGGTAAACTTATATGTTTTGACTCTTATGCAGATGTTGTTGAAAATTACCAAGAGATGGGTTGAATAAATTTGGTTAAGGATATAATATTGGAGCTAGGCTTGGCATAGGATGAATGGTTGCTCCACATGCAGGAAAATTATACGCTGCCATATTATATCTCAGACAATTTGTCTTTCTAATTTGCCATTAATTTGTACACAAGTTAATGCAGCATAACTATAGAGGGATTACTATGACTTACTATAGCATTTCTACTAAGTATTTATCTTATAAAACTTATGCATGTATTATGTACTTGAAGGAATTAAAGAAATGTGAAGAGTTACTCCCAAGATTAATAATAGCTACCTCACTTGCTTGTTGTCTATTGAATTCAACATGAGAGTTTGTGAATTGAGCAGTGAAGAGACTTTTGCAAGCTGAAATCACTTTGTTAAATCCAGTAACATCAACTCGGTAATTACAGAAAGCGTCTATTGTAATTTTTAAATATAATACGAAATCAATATTATCAAATTGCATGTCACTTAGCTATTGAAAATCTTGCAACAAACCAAAAGTACGGACACTATGCACATTGGTGTAATGAATATGTAACACACAATTCATTATTTTCTTCTTCTTACTAGAAGATCCCTTTAAGTGTGAGCATTCCAAAAGTTATCCACTCCGTCAGGAGAAATGGAACCCCCATTCAACGTATACCCACCAGGCGGAATCAAACCATTTCCGGTGTCACCCTCAAAAGTTATTAAAATGTTTAGCTTTTTTTTTTTTAACTTTCCTAGATTATGCATAAATCTCATACAACATAATCTCTTATCATGATATAAATCACATATATCACAATTTCCCAATGTAACAACATAATTTATTGATTACTATTTACTTGTTTTCTTAAAACTTAAGCATAAACAAGATTAATTTATTAATAATTTGATTACACAAATTTTCATTAACTTATTACTCTGACCTACTAGGGTAATTTTCTCACTCGCTTACTATTAGTTAATTGTTAGCTTGTATAACTTAGTCTTACCCACTCTCATAGTTACAACCTTCATTTCTACTTCTCTTCGCAAACTAACTCTTCTCATTAGTCCCTTTTCATTACTAATTCGTTAGTAAAATACTAAACACTTATTAATTACTATAACGTGCTTTTAACTTATTTATTTATTCCACAATCCTAAAAAAAAACTTATTTATTCCACTTGGCACAACCTAACTTCAAAGAGAAAAGGTTAGGCTTACTTAAACACCCATTCTAACCCTTAAACACCCTTAAATCTTCACAAAAAGTCAAAACAACAGGTCTGAACCCCCCTTACCCGTATGCCTTACGAACCGGTTCGTGTGGCTCACACACACTAAAACCGGTAGGGTGAATTTTGTAGTTTTCTTGCATCATAATCTTAACTTCAAACGCATTTTTAGACCTCATTACTAATCTCAATCCTATGAAATTGATACTCAAATTTAAGGGAATTGAGAGTATAAATTCTAAAAATTCAACAACCATCTAAATCTAAGTTACAGGACGAAAGTTATGACTCAAATACTACATACATGTCCATACAAATTTCAACTAACAGTCATAAGCTTAACCACAACTATTTCAACAATACCAATCACTATTAACAACAACACCATTTCAATTTACAACAACAGTCCAATTTTTATAATAATTTCCATTTCCCAACATTACATCTTACTATCATCCCATCAATATTAACAACAACACTTAATTACCCAAAGTGACTGGACAATCAAGTATGTCCATCACTACTATGTCTACTAAGAACTCGTGGTCTTCTACTACAACCTTCACATTAGGTAATACTCCCTCTAAATCTTCTTCAGTTTCGTCAACTACCCTTACTAACTTTTCAGCTGGTGTCATCATGAGTCCTTCGATCTTTCTGAATGTTGCACACGACATCAGGTTGATTTTAGCTCCTAAATTACATAAAGAATTCCCCAAGAATACACCATTAATAGAGATTGCAACATTGAAGCTCCATGATCTATAATCTTGATGTTGGAGTTTGTTTCAGTGTTGGTATGGTAATCTCTGACGATTTATATCCATTCTGTTGCAGTAGGAGGTGTCTTCAGCTTCACAAGGTTTTGCATGCGACAAGGATTATGTTTTAGCATTTATTGTGTAGCATTTCAAACTTAAGCTTCATCAATTTTTGCAAGAAACGCTCGACACTTCCTTCACGACCCTGGTCTGCTTCTGCTGCGGATTGAACTTTTATTTGGAGAGCATTAGTACCCTCCTTTACAAAGGCTTCAGTACCTCTATCTTCGAAAGCTTCAGTACCTTTGGTTGCTAAAGCTTCAGTACCTTCGTCTTCACTTGAATCTTCCTCAACTTCTTCCCTGTTCATGGTTAAATTCTTACCAAGCCCAAAGAGAGTGTTGTGCAGTGTGCTAGGCTGATTCACCATTTTTTCCAATACCTGCGATTAGTATGGTGATACATACTCATATTATTGATTGAAGTAATGGTAACATGGTGTTCTCTCCAGCTCATGTGCCTCAGGTCCAGGATGATATTCTGGTGTTTGCGGACTCCAAGGATATTTGTCCACCTGAGAGAAACTGTTTTCCTTTGACATTCCTGATTTGCAGCTGTTAACCTGTTGAAATGAAACAACAAATTCGTATTCTAGCAAAAGCGTATGATAATTGTTTTATTATTGGATGTTAGCTATTTGTTTTCTTAATCCTAAGATTAATTTCCTAGACTCGATCTATTCCAAAATATAATGCAGTCTCTATCTAAATTAACTATTACTTGTTAATACCTAATGGCACTATTAATTATTACTAAGACTCTATTACTAACCTAAATGCTAAACCTAAATCTAGCTGCAAAATTTAAATGAACTGACTCTCACTAAATAAAAACCTAATTAAACTAGACTCGATCTAATGTAGATATTATAACAACTTGTTATTTTTACTACGACTCCCTAAAATGCAATGTGGAATATAAAATGAAAACCAAATCTAAGACTCTAAAAAAATATAAAATAAAAATAAACGAATGGGGTTAGTTCCTAATTAAAAAAAATAAAAATAAAAATCTTAGTACTAAATGGAAAATGAAAAATAAACTATGTTAGTATGATGGAAATATATAAACTAAATGCAAACTATACTCTATAAATAAAATGACTTAACTAGGACTAAATATTTGTGGTATTTTTGAATTTTTCATTTTATTTTGGTATTTTTGAAAAATAAAATGCGGAAAAATAAACGACAGAAAAATAAATGACAAAAAAATAAAATGCGGAAAAATAAAGATAAATAAAAATAAGTAATTAAAATTATTTAGTCGAAAATATAAACAATCCCCGACAACAACGCCAAAAAACTTGATACGTTACTTTTGTTTCGATTATGGCAAGTGTTCTAGTCGATTACATCAAGTAATAAAGTAGTAAGTAGAGTATCGTATCCACAAAGATTGTCTTTTCATCCGAACAATTGTAGTTACTTATTTTTGTAAGTTTGACGGTATAAAAGTAGTTCCAATTTTTATTGGTTTGCAACAGAGCGAATTTACCTGTTTTTGGTTGCAGAAAAGCAAGCAGCGGTTAGGATTCATCGAATCCCTTCTGTATATTAGATGTTGGATTATACGTAATCTAAATGCCGCGTTTATTTATCTTTTGGTGACTAAAAAAGTGATAAGGCCGTTGGGAGTTTCCTAAATAGGTAAGGCACCACCTGACCCAATGGGTTTTAGCCACTGGATACCTAATTAGGCCTTTCCCTCCGATGGCTAACTGCACATGCTGATTGCACGGTGATCCTTACGTGAGGGGTCTTGATAATTCAAAGGTAATTGTAACATAAACTTAAATTGGCTTTCTAGTGTTTCCCAAGGCAATGAAGGTTGAGGTTCCCTTAGGTCTGCCCATCTATGAATCTTAGGACACTCATAGCACACTCTCTCTAAGCTTACTTAGTAGTTCTACAAACGGGCAGCCCTAATGTACGTGTAGCTTACTAAGGGTTTCAAGAGAATGGTCTTACTAGGTTAGAACTTTAAGTCGGATAGCTAGATGATTGTTTCCCTAATTACTAACCAGTTAATTCCTAGCTTCAGCAATGCACCACACGACCCAATGGGTTCTAGCCATTGGGTACCTATGTCTAGGGTCAACAATTCCTATGGTATCTTTGGCTAATTAATAATCACTTACTTCCGAGACAAATAGTTATCAGTAAAGAGATATAAACATCAAGATATAAGCATCCAGTTAGTGATAACAATATTAGGTCCTGTCACAACCCAAGTACCTAATCTAGGGTTGTACCTCTCACAGAAATAAAGGCTATAATCTAATAAAACTCTATAGTGGACAAAAACATAAATAAAATAAATAAAGACAAATTAAATTAAATAAATATCCAACAAAAATATACAGAGGTTCATCTTAGAACTCTAACCTAAAAAGATTTAGTTACACATGGTAACTAAAAATAAATTACTAAAGATAAAAACATACCTTAGAAAATCAAGGAGAAGATAGAAACTCTCCCGAAGCTCCAAAGTAGCCTTCTTCTTGAACTCCTCCTGTTCTGAACGAGAAATTCTGAATGAGGAAGGTTGATATTTAGATTAAGAGTTTCTACCTGGGTTTGAGCTAAAAGTGTGGGCTTTACCCAAAATGGAAGTAGTGAAAAGATACTTGCGTCCCGACTTTTTGCATGCACGGGGCGCATATTGCATTTCCCCAGGCATGCCCTAGGCGCTTTCCAAATGCCCTAGGCGCATTTGTCTTTCTTCCGGGCCCAATCTCCGATTTTCTGTCGTTTTTAGGTCTTCGTCTTCAAATAACTTGCCTCGGTACTTTTGGAACATAATTTCTCCCACTTGTAAGTCTTCTGAGGCCTCTTGAATCTTCGCAATTCTTCCGTTGTTCTTGATTTTCCGATTTGCATGATTCCTTGCTGAATTACTTCAAAAACCCCATCAATTTGCTATGTTTCGGTAAAACTAGAATTACAGAGTCAAATATAGAAAACATTACAAAAGTCCCGAAATCATAGGCAATCATTCTAATACTCCTCCTTTTTGCTGCTATTTCCTACTAAAATAAATTGAAAAACATGATAAGAATAAAGTAAGATGACCTGTCATCACCTAACACATTTCTTCTTCAGGGCATTCCACAAAATCTCTCTAGGAACTCTATCGTATGCCTTCTCCAAATCAATGAAAACTAAGTGAAAGTCTTTTTGATCCATTTAGTACCGTTCCATTACAAGTCGTAGTAAGTATTATTCTTCAATTGTCAACCTCCAAAGCATAAAACAAAATTAGTTTTCACTAACTTGAGTCTCTTTTATTAGTCTCCGTTCAATCACTCTATACAATAACTCCATGTTATGATTCATAAGCTTCATCCCCCTATAACCTGTGCTATTTTGTATACCCCATTGTTCATAAATATTGGCACTAAAGTTTTTCTACCCTCATCCGACGTTTGATTTCACCTGATAATCTCGTTAAAAAGCTTTGTGAGCAACACAATACCTCTATCTCCTAGAATTTTCCATACTTTAATAGGTATATTGCCTGGCCCAAATGCCTTGCCATTAATCATCCTCTTTAATACTTCTTTTGCCTCTTGTTCTTGGATCTTAAGATAGTAATTGTAGTTTATCTCCTCCTCTCTAGCGTTTAGCCTGTTAGTGTCCGGTAAGATCTCATATCCTTCATTAAACAATTTATGGAAATACTTCTATATATCATTTATATATTTTCCTGAACCAAACCTTTACGTTAGTCCCCTTTAATACACTTCACTTGATCCAAGTCCCTTGTCTTTCCCGTCCATTAGGAAGTTTCACTTGATCCAAGTCACTTGCTTCACTTACTAATTTCTTGGTCTCTTTCTTATCTATCTTATACTTTTCCCAAGTTTCAGTATTTTTGCACTCACACCAATCTTTGAAACATTCCATTTTGATTTCAATCTTACTCTGAACACTTTCATTCCATCACCAAGATTCTTTTGAAGCTTGTCTTGCCTTGTCAAAGGTTATTTTGATGATGTTAGTCCTAGGGTATTTTGATGATGTTTAATGTGGACTAGTTTTCTTAGTATGTGTCTTATTTTGATGATGTTTTGCCTTGCCTTGTCATTGTTATTGCTCTAATGCTGAGATGAAGTTTTAAATGACAATGGTTAACACGGTGTTCAACGTACACTATGATTTGAAATGATTTCTTACTTATTTATAGTAGGTTGTTTTGTAAACAATGTGGTAACTGATGGGAAGAGGGAATTTTTAGTTAAACAAATTGAACGGGATGTACTCTTTCAGCCCATCTTATGAAAATAATTTGCTAAAGGCTGCTTCTATTTTATCATCACCATTGTTGGTATTCTTCTGCACGAAGATAAGAAACCTCTTAAGTTTTTCATTGAATTAAACATTAGTACACATATTTATCTAGAACTTTAAGAGTTTGATGGCAGACTCTTATGTTCAAGGTGAGCTGTCTAATTAATTTGTAGGTGCAAAATGTGTTGATGCATACATGATAGATGCAAAATGGGTCAATGTATACAAGAAATATTCTGTCTAACATTGTTTACAAGAATACGACATATTTAGCAATTTGAATATGCTTCAACTAGATTTAGCAATTTGATTGAAGTTTGTTTTGTTCAATTTTCTGCGAAGTTTTTTTTTTTTTTTTTTTAAGGATGCAAAGTTGAATGTGATATAATCCATATGTTTAGTACAAAATTTTGGTTGCTATTAATTGTTTGAGTTTGCTTTTGTTTGATGTATCTTAAGTCATAACTCAATCTATATGTTCTATATATTGTTTTTCTATCTTAATAGTACATTTTCTCTTTCTCACAGTCAAGAGATTAATGTTGTTCGAGATGAATAGAATATGGTGCAGGGTGTGCAGATGACCATTTGATATGTGTGACATGAAAGACAATGTAGTGGAGAATGATGTCAAACTTTCAAACAATGCATTTAAGAGCGAAAGTGAATATTTTCTTGATTCCTCTAAAATGGGAATTACATTGCTATTATGTATTAGAAGTTGAAAATTATCTTCTATTCATTTTTCTTTCTAACTAGATAGACCTGATTATCGAATGTTGGACTTGATGTTAGTAAGTATAGGTGTAGTTGTTGTTTTTTGCTTTTTGTTTACAATGTATGAAGGATGATGACGCTTCAAAATTCAAATTGTTAAATTTAATTTTTTTGAGCTAGCTTCAAATTGTTAAATGAATGATAAAATATTTTATTTCTAATTAATTCAAAGAAAATTTTCCCCGTGCGACTAGTGAATTTAATATTAGTGTTCAAAGCACCTGAAGACCCGTTTAGACCGTAATGATTATTTGTTGTGTTGACGTTGAATATGATGAAATTAACACATATTTTGAATATAGTAAACTAAATATAATTTATTTGAGTCAACCTTCAATATTAAAAGGTCATATATGATTTTTATCCTTCTAAATATACAAATTTTCATTTTTAATCCAGCTAAATTTTTTCTACGAACTTTGGTTTCCTCTAAATTTTGTGTTAGCAATTTCAGTCTACCTTAACTTCAATACAGATCTTATAAAATCGATATAAAAAAATAAGTTGTGTCGCCTTTCCGCTAAATATCTATAAAGATAACACATTTACAATTAATCAAATACATAACACTAAACCAAATATGTTATAACTACGTTAATTTTGACTACGTTATATAAAAAAATACACTATTTTCTATTTTATAAGCACCAAAATGTTTATTATTAATATTATTTTGGTTATTCCTAATATTTTATTTTTCTTTCCGTTTCTTAAGGATTCCTACATAAACCCCAGTCCATTCCCCACATTGTTCACTCACTTCCCTCTCACTTTTTATACTCTTATGTCTAATGCTTCTTTTGTTATTTTCATTGAAAGATTGTTTTCTTATTTTGATTTGCATAATTTTTAACTTATTTTTGGGTCACACTGATGGAAGAGAACAATAACGTTGATTTATCACGCTTTATGTGCTTTGAAAACCCATCTATATGCTTTGAAAATTATGAAAGTAATGTTGATGACGAGTCTAGTCTTTCTTTTAAAAATCCATGTTTGAGTTATGACAACATTGGATCAGAAAAATTGTTGGCTTTTTCCGCATTTACAAATGAAACTGTTTTATCTTTGGTTAAGAGAGAAAGTGAACATTTACCTCGTGATGATTATCTTGAGAGGCTTCGTGGTGAGGACATAAACTTAAAATTTAGGGACTTAAACTTGAACATGAACTTGAACTTGAATGGTATTAGGAGGGAGGCTATTGAGTGGATGTGGAAGGTGGGTTTATTGATTTTTCTTGTTTAATTTATGAACAATTCTTTTGAACCAAGTTCTTTATTTTTTTTTTCAATTTTATGAAGACAATTATTTCAACCTCTTTAATATTTTTTGGCTAATTAATTTTATGGATTTTCTTACGTTGTTAGTTCGAAAATTTTTAATGGGTTTTAGTCATTGAAAAATTTGACTTTTCAATTTTCATAATATTTTCTTTATAATTAAATCTATAGATTTCTTATTGCGTTTCACTTATATTTTTTAAAGAATTTTATTGTGTGTTTTTTTTCTTTATTAATTCTCGAAGTTGGTTATGGAGTAGTACTCGTTTGCATCGTTAATATATTTCTATGATTTGTTTTTATTTATTTATGATCTCAATTTATTTTATTTATTTATTTATGATTATGGTTTTATTCTACAGGCTACTGCATGTTATGGTTTTGGACCCTGTATTTTTTCTCTTGCTATGAACTACCTAGATCGTTTCCTATCTGCATACAAATTTGAAGTAAGACCAAATACAACAGTCATACTAGTGTTTTATAAGTTCATTTTTCCTTATATTTTTATTATTTTATCATATGTAATCTAATTGGTTTTATTAACCTTTCAGAGAGGCCATCTTTGGAGTGAGAAATTGTTGGCTTTAGCATGTTTGTCAATTGCTGCTAAGCTGGAGGAGGGTAAAAAATTGCCTAAATCTATGGACTTTAAGGTATACTTTTCATATATTGTCAAATATAATTTGTTGTGTATATTTTTTTCCTCTATTATATTTTTGCCCCTTAATAATTTTTGTGATTTGCAGTTAGGAGAATCAATGTTTGTATTTGAAACTAAAGGCATTACAACAATGGAGCTATTGATATTAGACCACTTGAATTGGAAAATGAAATCTTCAACTCCATGCTCCTTTGTGGATTACTTCCTTAGTAAGATTACTTCTGAGCAGCAGTTTCCATCAGGATCGTCCATGTTGAATTCAATAGACCTTATTCTTAAGATGCCTAAATGTATATATCTATCATATGACATCATGTTTAATTTAATCTTTGTATTAAGTTTAAATTAATATTCCAAAAAATTTAATCATATTGGAAAATCAATGCAGATGTTGATTTCTTGGAATTCAAGCCTTCTGAAATTGCTGCGGCAACTGCAATTTGTGTTTCAACGGAATTGCAAACAAATGGGATTGATGAAGTCTTGACTCGTTTTGCTATTGTGGAGAAGGTAAAATGGTGAAAACCTATGAAGCATTGATATACTAGATACAACACGGATTTGGATTTCCTGCTGATACAACATCTTGTTGTAACAGATCAGGACCATCCGATCTAAAACGTGCGACTAATATTTTTTTGAATGATTTTATAACTGCATTGATTTGAACCATTTGATCTTTAATTAATGGTTGAAATTCAGTGCAGCGTGAAAACTGTGTGCTTTATTACCACACGGATCCCAATCCGTACAACACTAACACATTGACACCGACAATAATTTTTAAAAAATAGAAAAATTGAAAGTAACGATACATATCATTGTTGTACATTGGACACAAATTCCATATAATGAGGTTCAGTGCTACATATGTGAAGACTATATGGAAAGCGCAAATGTGGTTTTGTTGATTTTCGCTTGGAAAATTGATATTTGTTGCTTATTAGTGACACAAAAGCATATAATTACATTCAATCACTTTCATTTTGTTAAATTATTATCATTATATACATGTTAGTGTCAAATGTCAATGTCATGTATTGTTCATGTTAGCGCTTCATAGCTTAATAACATCTTTACATTTTAACCGAAAATTATACTATTTATTGAGTTATGGAATTTTTCTTATGCAGGACAAAACTTTGAAGTGTCTTGAACTGATGAAAAATTTGGGATGGATGGAAGTTTCTTCTGATTTAAGCAGCATCGACTTTGGAACAAGTGTACCTGAAAGCCCTGTTGGAGTGCTAGATTCTGCATGGCAGAGCTCTAAATGTGATGGAAAAACAATGGATGGATTATATCCAAATTCTTCTCCTGAAAGTTCACATGCAAGCAAGAGGCACAAGTCCTTCCATGACAATGAAGCTTTTCTAGTCATGAAATTTTAGCCATTTTCTCTTTTTACCAAAGCTCTTTTGGTTTGGTTGAATAAGTGCGTTTTGATTAAATAATACAACTGTTAGTGTCAAGGAGATGTGGATGAAATAAACATTTTTTATGAAATAATGTGTTGTTGAGTCAAAGCATATGCTACAACTATATTGTTTTATGATTAGATTTCAAACTCGTTAATCGGTTTTTGCAACACACGTTACAAATTTCAATGTTGCTTTCCTTATTTTCATAAAAATATTTGAGAATATTATAAAATAAATAAACATGAAGCGATGATTTTAACTCAAATGTTTGGTTTAATTGTAAAGAGACATGTCTTGAATTTGAGAGGTTTCAGAAAATAAAAATATAAAATATTCGTCAAAAACAAAGAGATAAAAAATTTGCATTTTATATTTTGGAGAAAAATAAAAAGATATTTGAATGTACAATAGAAATTGTAATGTAACGGTTGTTAAGTTCTTAGCTTTCAAATTTAAAAAATAAAAAAAAAGTTCTTAGCTTTCAGCCATATTAACTGCAGTATGAAAAGGGTAGGACGATCCGATGCATTAAAGCTCCTCACATATCAGGATTTAGGAAGGGGTCGCACCATTTTCAGGAATTGCTATATATAAGAACATAATATTCTAAAAAAAAAAAAAAAAGAACATAATATTCATTCAGTTCAATATACAAAGTATAAGTTTTTTCCTTCTCTCTCCGTGGAACTTTTTGATGGTAATATAGTACTCTCTTCGGTCCTTTATACAAGAAACAAAAGACATAAAACATCAAGACCAAGAAAATACATTAAAAATATTCATCTTCATTTAATACACTTCTACATTTAAAAAAATTCCATTAATACCCCTAAATAAATTACAATTTATTCCACCAACTTACTTAGTTTTAATATTCTCTCTCATAATAAATAAGGCACAAATGAAATTTAGCTTCAAACATACTTGAAACTTGGTCAAACTTCTTATAAAAAGGACCAAAAAAATCTCTCTTTTGTTTCTAATAAAAAGGACCGGAGGGAGTAGTTAATAGTGGCTGATAGCGGCGCTATGGCGGCCGCGCGTAGTATAGTGGCGATGAACCCCTATGCTAATCGTCGTAGAGGCGCACAACCAAATAGTAGTCGTTTCAGCTGATATAGCAGTGTAACAAAGCGGAGCGGATAGCGGCCGCTCTAGCCGCTATTTGATTTTAGTAAGAAATTTTCAAATTTACCCTATTTTTAAAACCTTTTTGACGATATTTTGGGGATTATGTAACCCCTAACATTTTTCAAGTCTTTCTTTTTCTCTCACACAATCTCTTCTCTTCCTCTCTTCCACTGTTCAACTTCATTTTGTTCTCTTCCTCTGTTCTTTCTTTATTTGTTTCTCTATCTTTTGTTTGATGATTTCTCCTTCATTTTTTCCTTCCTCTGTTGTATGGTTTCTCTATTTTTTTTTCTCTCTGTTTTCTTTTGTTTTTTGGTCTCTCTTGTTTTATGATTTTTTTTTATTTGTTCCTATATCTTTTGCTTTTTGGTGTTTTAATTTATGAAGGTTTCATGATATTTGAGTTTTATATTTAATTTTATATTAAATATAAGTTTTTTCTTCTTCTGAGAAATATAAAATTTGTTTATACTCTATAATATTATTCATGTAATTTATCCAATAAAATGATCAAATAATGATGACCGCTATTTATCATACCACTATACGCTATCCCACTATCTCTTTTTGTGGAAGCAACATGTTGACCTATTCTCAGAAGCCACTGATTATATCATATCCTTGTGAATACTACAAATCCACCTTAATTTCACAATGAAGTAGATTTAAACTCGGGAAATCGGAAACCTTTGTATTTGGGTATGTAGCAGCAAGATCAATTGCTGACGACTTGGCTTTAATCAACCGTAACATTTGTTGCAATTAGGAGGCATCTATATATAGCCTTATAAGCTATATAAACTTATACCCTGCATTGTGAATTTGAATCTTTTTGATAGGCTAAAAATTACCCTTTCCTATACGTAATCTAGAACTGTTTATCAATTTCTAACACGAAACTTTAGTTGTTTCCTAATTGACGCAAAACGGAAGTAAGATTAGCAAGCACTAAACCTAAAAGATAAATAGACAAGTTTCAACCAAAAGGTTAGAATGCCCCTTAGAGTGGAAAAAAGTTCTCGATATTTTGAATGAATGGAAAAAACTGCCCCTTAGAGTGCGAAAGTTTAGTTTAAATACTAGAGAAATAATAAACCCTAATGGGCCGAAAATAGCAAACTAAAACAAAACAGAAAAATAATAAAGTTGCTGAAATAATAAAATGTTTAAACTTATCCTTACATCTTGGCTTAGCCATGTGTTATGCTCTTGAGTGAATTCCCTTTTTAAAAAGGTATAATTCTTGTCAATTTGACAACGAATGTCAAATCTGCACTATTTCTGTTGAGCGTTTCTTACGCACCACTTCATCTTCGATAGTACAACCATTTTTCCCACATCACTAACTCACATGCATCAACCATCCGGATTTTGCTAAAACTATCTTGTGCGTGACACAGATATACACACTAGTATAATAGAAAAGAAAACATGTAGGACCCATTAAAAAGGAAACTTGTAAGACTTATAATAGCTGGTTTTTCCAATGAGACCATCATGATCACATCTTGCGAAAACACCATACTAGACATCACCAATTGATAAGTTAAAACACCCGCTTAAAACTTCACCTTTTGTTTAGCCATGGCCCATGTACATGAATCATGATAATTAAATAGAAGCATAAATACTTATTTTTCTGGTTTGGCCAACGAAGACAAATAAATATAAATACTCTACATAGCGCATATTTTATACCAGGAAACCTAGTTGTTGGAACAAAAATGATTCATACAATTCCTCTAAAGTTTTGATGATAACAAAGTATTGAAAAATAATTAGAATACTAAGAGGTTCGAAACTGTGACATGATTCGTCACTTAGTAACAACAAAAGGAATTATTGCTGGAGGCTCAAAGGGGTTTCACAAGAGATAATAAGAATATAAAAGCGTGGTGTGAAAGACTCAAGGTACCAATTTTTTTTGCCTCGTGTGTAATATAAATTGATCGATCGACGTAAAGAACAACCGCAAATTCGAGAAAAAATAACATTCAGATGGATCACTCAAGATAGAAATAATTATAGTAGTAGAATGGATGGAAATATTTGGCTCAAAATCTCACCAGTTATGCAATTCAGAAAAGAGATGGTGACTAATATGAGTATCTTCAGTAGTAAGCCCCAAAAGTTATCGTGCTCTTGAATGTAAGGGTAAACTAGCCTCCATTGTAAATGTTATGAAATAACTCTCTAAGACTAAAACAAATTAAGCATAAATGGAGAGGTAATAAGTGTAATGCAAAGAAATAAATTTTTATTTGATAATACTTGAGGATTAGCATCAATGAAAGAAAGGAAATTGTTTAGAAAGAAAATCTCAACTTAGCTTATTGAAAAGGAAAATTAATGTGGAAAATAAAATGATGGGTTGCCTCTAATTAAGCGTTTTTTTTCCAGGTCACTAGATTGACGAAATAGTTTGTCTCCTATTCAGCATGTGTTTTACATCTTGAGCCTGACGACTATGTCTAACTTGTTCTCGGGAGCCCCTGACCTTCAGGCTCCTTGTCTTCCTCCTCATCTTCAAAGTGAGAATCTTCATTATGCAGGTATCCCCTTGCTTCTTCTTCTTCGACTCCTTTTCTAGTGTATGCATCCACAACTCCTTTAAGGAGAAGTAATTCTGGTGTTTGACTCAAGTCTTCCTTATACATGGGATAAGTCACATCAAAGATCTGGTATTCCTCTGGGGTTCTGATAATAGTTCTTCCTTGTTCACCATAAAAAATAAGACTAGCCTGAGCAAAGAACGATCTCCCTAGGATAATTGAGAAATCATACATGTCTCTGGTATCAGCTATTACGATGTCCAAACTAAAGTCGACACTCCCTATGTTGATTGGAATGTTATATAATATGTCAATTGCCATTTTGGTCTGGCCATTAGCATATATCTTATTGTCTTGCTGTATAGGCTCATTTTTTTATGCATAAATGTCCATTTTTCCGTCCTTTTGGGTGTTTGCTTCCATATAATATCTCTTGGGAACTGGGAACATAATTTCTCCCTCTATAAAGTCTTTTGAGGCCTCTTGAATATTCATTCTTGATCTTCCAAGTCTTCACTAATCTTCAGATCACTACAAGAATTCCCCAAATTACTAACCAATTCAAAATTGCATTACTGAGGGATTTAGCCCCTCAGTAATTAGTGGCGGAAAAAGCCTTCAGTAACTAAGAAAAAGCACTCAATAACATTACTGGCAGAATAACTCCTCAATAATACGGATAATTACATTACTGATAAATAAATCCTTCAGTAAAGTCATTGAAAAATCTCCCTTGCATTACTGACAGATCATTTCCGTCAATAATGATTGTGCAGGACAGCTGCACATGACATCATATTACTGGCGGATAAAATATGTCAGTAATAATAAAGAATCCTCCAGTATCCATTAAAATCCGCCGATAATCCTATGAATTTAGAATCCGCTAGTAATTCACTAATTCTGACAGTATTTCAAAAAATACATCCGCCACTGATTCTCTAGTTCCGCCAGTACCCAATTATTAGTTCAAGTTATAATTTATAATTAAAAAAACAAAATAAGAAGCTATCCAGAAATACACATCTAACGTAAAAATAAAAAACAAAAAAAAACAAAAATCTGGGTAAAGGGATCGTGTAGAAGCATCTCCGTTGTTCTTCATCTCGTTTTCCCTTTTTATCTGACACAAAAGTTTCATTCAAGAGAATGATTGAATGAACCGTCATGATTACATGCATGCCTAAACTAAAACATCTCAAAGATACTCAATGAACAAGAAACATTGTGTACAATCACCAAGAGAAATTATGA
>Ga0315915_1003719_pt1 | contig 19325 bp, 15 predicted proteins | sample MpolbnodulesMG_FD_207738 | JGI IMG/M metagenome (GOLD analysis project Ga0315915, IMG submission 207738) | Medicago polymorpha root nodule microbial communities from Los Angeles, California, United States - branched nodules | ecosystem: Host-associated > Plants > Roots > Nodule | place: USA...
TTACCCTAGTTTTAGAACAAAAACGACTTTGAAAAAAGTGTTGAATCAATTACATTCTGAACTTACTATTCGGCCATTTCACTGTATTATACAAAAACGACTTTGAAAAAAGTGTTGAATCATTTGATTGAGTTCATGTATTACATGTGATTAATTATACAAACTCATCCTCCACCATGGACACTTTTTCTTGTTATTCTGGTCAGTAATAACCCATGAGAACATCATCAAGGTAATAGTATGATTTTGACTATTCATCTGTGACCAGGTTTCTCGATCACTCGCTGCGTGTGAGGGTGCTCTCCTTGTAGTAGATGCTTCTCAGGTGAGGCTCCAAGATTTTAATTTTCGTATTTCCTTTCTAGGTTTATAAATTATAACTTCTATGGTATGATGGTGATATCGTCACTGTCAGCTGGTTTTTGCTTTTTCATGAAAAATTATTTCCAAATAACAGGGGGTTGAAGCGCAAACACTAGCTAATGTTTATTTAGCTTTGGATAACAACCTAGAAATTATCCCTGTAAGTATGCCGTTTTATTATTATGCTCTTAACTTTTCTTTTATTTTATTTTATTTTATTTTAATATACTGAGATACAAATTATCCTTTATCAATTATAATTTTGAATTCATAAACTCAAAATGTATATTTTTAATTAAGAAGGCTAGTTGCTCACTGTCATGCATGCCCACAAAAAAAATCCTGTAATGTGCAATTCATATGTAAGACCATCTGTCAAGCAGCAACTCAAAACAGTTGTATTCTTTTATTGCCACAAAGTTGTGGTAATGGATTTTTCCTTTCCAAATTGCAGATGGTTTTTTCTCCATGTTTCGTTCACTTTTTCGGAAATTATAAACTTTTGAGATATTATAAGTGTGTAGGCATGCACACATATTTAATAATAATGCTGGATATTCTGTAACAGGTTTTGAACAAAATAGATCTTCCGGGTGCAGAACCAGATCGAGTTCTCAAGGAGATTGAAGAGGTTTGTTTTTAAACTAGATCCTTGATGTCATCATACTCTTAACCTTTCTGTTTCAAAGAGGGAGAGAGAGACTCTACAATTCTTCTTAGTTTAAGTTTGTTATATTATGATGCAATGATTTATTTGTTGTTTGACTGGAGCAAATTTATACCAATTATTTGTGTAACATTTAAAGTCTCAGTTCCTACTTTCAAGGTTAATTCACAGTAATTGGAGTGGTTAGAATTTACAGGTCAGGCAAATTTTTAATTTGAGAACCTTTTAACCAGGACTTTCTTGCACGAGCATTGCCCATTACTTTATTCTTAATTCATGAATTCTTGAATCATGCTTATATATTCGTAAGAAAGTTTCTAAGTTGAATCGATTTCTTGTAGGTTATAGGTCTAGATTGTAGCAACGCCATTCTCTGCTCTGCAAAGGTCGGTTTTTGTTCTTCTATGTTCTTTGTTGTCTTATTTACCACTTTAAGTAATTCAGATTATGATACTACATATACAAATATTATTTGTAAACAATGAAATTAATTTCTTTTGTAGGAAGGAATAGGTATAATGGACATTCTCAATGCAATTGTTGCAAGAATTCCCCCACCTGCTGATACATCAAAGAAGCCACTGAGGGCTTTAATATTTGATAGGTACTTGTTAGATTTTGTAAATGTTATTAAACCAATTGATTTAATGATGAAATGAAGCATCATGTTGCCACTTGCCAGTATACTATGAATTTACATGGACCCTTGTTTAAGATTTGGATGACACCGATACTATGAAATAATTGTGGTAAGCTCCTTGATCTAAAAGTTGCCACATCACATGTACACTTTAGATGATAATTGGTTGGCTTATATAAGTCCAATGATTTGATTTTCATGTCTGAGGTTCTACCCATAGTCCCACACTTCAGTTTAGTTGATTATTTTGCGTTGAAGTTTAGTTCCTCATAGGTTCATCTAAGTTCAAGGACATTTCTGTTTCAGTTTATGAAGATAGCTTCTATACAATTACTACACACAAACACACACTCACATGCACATAGAGGCTGAATATTTACATGCATGCAATGTTAAAAATCCTTTTGTTTGTGCGGTATTTTAAACCTTCATTACATTTTGTGTCAGCTGATATTTATTTACATGTGCTATTTCTCTTTCAGTTTCTCATATAATGTTTCTATGAATCTTAGTGCAGTTACTACGATCCATATAGAGGTGTTATTGTATACTTCCGAGTTGTAGATGGCACTATAAAGAAAGGCGACAGAGTTCATTTTATGGCTAGTGGTAAGGTAAAGTACATTTCTTATTTTATTATGCCCCCTTTCCTGTTCTACCAAAGATTAAGTTTGGTGGGGATGACCTTCAACAAAAGTCGCCTGTTCATAATTTCATTCTTTAAATCTTTAAATCTTCAACGTAACTGCAAATAAATTCAAAAGTAGTCTAATCATTGATGAAAACTTTGTTACTGCGATGACTCCTTGTATTCTTATTAAACTACAGGATTATTTTGCCGATGAAATTGGAGTTTTGTCTCCCAATCAACTTCAAGCTGAAGAGTTGTTTGCTGGTGAGGTAAAGTAATTCTTCTAAATGATTGAATTGATGGGCATTTCATATTGCCTACAATGTTTACTCATGTTTTTGGTTCTGTAAAGATGACGAGGTAAAAGTATTGGTCATGGAACAAGATATCAATAATAGACGAAAGGGCTATTTTCATAAACTTTTTAATGAAGATCATGAGTATTATTGAACTCAAAGAACCTTAATGCTAGAGACGAGAATCCATATTACTCCTACTACCAAAGAATTCAAGAAATAGAGGTAAAAAAAACATTGAAAAAAATGACTAATGGTAAGGAAGTTGAATCGAATAATATATCTATTGAAGTATGAAACAGTCTAGATCAAAAGACATAAGATGGCTCACAAAAACGTTTGACAAGATTATGAGGTCTGTGAAATAAATAAAAAGTCTAGAGTCTCTAGAGAAATAAATGAAAAATCATATAAAGCCTAGGAAAAGAAATAAATGAAAAACAAAAGATATGGAGACATATATTGGAAACATGATTTCTGCACAAATAGAAGCACAATGAAACATAGAGAATGGAAGTTTAGCAATGGATACAAAAATTGTGACATAGAAATGAAAACTGGAGAACATATAGTACCACTATTCTCACGTTTTACGTGCCTTGGGTCCACCATACAAAGCGGGGAAATCAACCGCGGGATACAATCAAGGTGAATGAAATCTATTATATTTATTAAATCAGACCCTCAAAACCTTATGCCGACACATCATATGTTAATTGCGACATCATTCATATTTTGCCACATCACTAAATATCTGATGTGGCAGCCTCCAAAATACATGCTTCCTAACTACTATCTCATCCATCTTTTGCTACGGTATATACAAAAACTTCATCTTAACAAACACTACCTCTTGTGAGACTTTCTCATACTACTTTATGCATGCATATGTTTTTTTCATTGATATAATTACATATGTTACATAGGCTATGAATGCTCTTATTTATTATAATTAACACCTACTATTCATTATACCATTTTTAATCTATTTCCATATGTTATTCTTCTTCATAAATATTATACTAGCAATTGTAGCCTGCCTGATTTCTAGACATATGCTTTTAATCGCATCTCTTCTAACTTTTGCAAGATAAATGCTTCTATTATCCAATGTACCGTGCTCATCACCATCTCACTCAAATTTTCATGTCAAACAGTAAAATGGTAGATTAACCAATGATGGTGCCATCTTTTGGTAACGGAGTCTAACTATCTTCTTTCTTAGAAAGCTTTGATGAGTCCATTTTTCACGGCTAATCAAGGGTTTAAAAGCTTGTCTTCTAGCACAAAAGTTTCATTAACTTCTTTGTTTACACGTACAAAGGACGTTAGCAAAAAAAAAACACATTTTACTCTAGCAGATATGTGGAGATGAGTCCATTTCTTTGATAAAATTCTACAAGTCTTATTAGTTCTTACATATTATTTAAACATTTGCTATTGAAAAGTTTGGAATTAAGGCAATTTTTCACTTTCAGCTTCACCTCTTGTGACTTTAAACTTACTTTGACACTCATCTTACTCTCTAACTTCCTCTCCTACACAATAAGTTACGCTCGATTATAACTATTTACTTGCATACTTTTTAATCAATGTCAATCTATGATTTTTATTCTTATCTTCAATTACATAGGTTATGAACAACCATAGTCCATGTGTAATTAATAGTTATTTTTTTAGTAAACTATTCGCAAACTAAATATTCAAGATATCCGCGCAACGCGCGGGCTTATATCTAGCGGAGAATGTTTCAGGCGATAAAAAAAGTTCCACTCAAGCTTAAAGGAAGATTTTGCTGCACGACTATAAGAACTGCAATGTTGTATGGAAAATAATAATAGGTGGTAAAAAGCCAACAAGAAAGTAAACTTAGTATTGAAAAGATGGGAATGATACCAATGGATGAGTGGTTACAGAAGATAAGACAAGAATAAAAATACAATCATTAGAGAGAAAAGTGTGTAGTACCAATTCTAGAAAATGTGGTAGAGCCTCATCATCGGTGGCTTGTACATGTGTGAAGACTTGTAGTTGCAACAATGAGGAGGGTTAATCGATGGAGGATAGTACAATAGTTGAGATGAAGAAAAACCATAGGCCAAATATTACGAGATATTTAGTAGTAAATGGTCTATCTTTGGACCTAGTACATGACAAGACTTTGCAGCATCAATTGATGCTTGAAGTCACTCACCTTGTGGAAAAATAAAATCTAGTGGCTGTTGTTGTTTAGTACTTTCATTTCTCCTATCCCCCCAACCTCATTTCCATTGCTTGTCCGATGTGAAGCATGGAAGTAGATAAATAATAAACGACTTTTAAGTTCACATAACAAATATGATGAGATAATATATCTCACTGATGTATTGTTTCTCGTCCTGAACATGTCTGTGTTTGTCTATGCATGTTTTTCTGGCTTGACAATTTTATGCAATGTTGAGTTTGTTCTTTTCTTGCTGTTAATTTTGTAAAGATAAAGAAGCAATTTTAATTCATTCTGAACATTGATATCTCTTGTTGTGCTTGAATAGGTGGGCTACCTATCTGCATCAATAAGAACAGTAGCTGATGCCAGAGTGGGTGACACTATCACCCACCATTTTAGAAAGGCAGACAATTCACTCCCTGGATATGAGGAAGCCACTCCTATGGTGTTCTGTGGCCTGTTTCCTATTGATGCTGACCAGTATTGATTTCTTATATGCATTTTTTTTTCTTTGTTGAACAAAAGAATTGTATTGTATTGTTAATCGTTAATGTTGCCGGAGTTAATCAATTTTTTTTGGTTCTGTTACCAGATTTCCCGAGCTACGAGATGCACTTGAGAAGCTTCAACTCAATGATGCTGCACTGAAGGTGGCATTATATACTTATATGCTGGAAAATAGTGCATCTTTCGTTTTAGGCATTTGGCAAGGGGAAATAATTTGCATTTTTATGTATATGCTATCATCTTTCGGTTGTAGCTTGCTCTTTATCATTAAAATTATTATTTTAGTTAGAATAGATTTAACTACCAATTCACCTTTTCTTTAAGTTGTTTGGCTTGATATTAAGTTAATTATTCTGTTGCACTTTTGACTTAAGATTCTTTCATAGTAGTTATTAATTATTTGAAGAGTATATTTTCTTTTCCGGTTTTCAGTTTGAACCTGAAACCTCAAGTGCTATGGGATTTGGCTTTAGATGTGGGTTTCTGGGTCTTCTCCACATGGAAATTGTTCAGGTTTGATTTTATTGAAGTATGTAGTATCTACTCTTTGGCTTTCGTAGGAAATGCTTGAATGTTCTTATATTGCTTAGTTCTTAGAGATAAGGTTAAAAGTTCTGATTAATTTCAGAAACCTGGTCTTATATTTTCAAGCACTTTATATTACAGGAGAGACTTGAGAGAGAATACAATTTGAGCCTGATAACTACTGCTCCAAGTGTTGTATACAGAGTGAACTGTGCTAATGGTGATACTGTAATTTCTTCTCATTCCTAAGCTCCCTTTCTATGCAATAATTTTTTTTTTTTATAAACGATTCATTAAAATTGAATCTCCTTTATATTTTTCAATTGTTTGATATTGACACCATCATTTTTGTCCAAATCACATAATGCTTGAAGGTTGAATGCTCAAATCCATCTTTACTTCCTGAGCCTGGTATAAGAAGATCAATTGAGGAGCCAGTTGTTAAGGTTATTTCTTGCACTTGTCGTGTTTATTGTTCCCTTTTTGAAAAACTGAAGCAGTTCAGGTTAAACCTATTAATTTATAAATATTGTGTGTCCACACATATGGTCTTAACTTGTAATTAATGCATACAGATTGAGATGCTTACGCCAAAGGACTATATTGGCCCGCTTATGGAACTGGCTCAAGAAAGAAGAGGGCAGTTCAAAGAAATGAAATTTATGAGTGAAATTAGGGCGTCACTCACCTATGAATTACCACTAGCTGAGGTATTTGTTTGCATTGATTCTTGTGGGTTTACCCTGTAGCTGTAAATCATGTGCCTCTGTTTGACTAGTTTGGGCTTCCATGTATCTGAATCTCCTTGAATATCAATCTTGTAGATGGTTGGTGATTTCTTTGACCAGTTAAAGTCAAGAAGTAAGGGTTACGCTAGTATGGAGTATACTGTTATCGGGTAAGTACTGAAAGCATGGTTTATTGATGATTTGGTGGAATACATGCTGTTGAGTGTTGGAAATTGTAAAATCCATGATTGTAAGGCGTAATTAAAATAATTTTCATAAATAATTAAGTAGGAAATACCTATAGTTAAGGAATTTTAAGTTAGTGCTGCATTAAACATCTTGAAAATGAGAGGTAGGAATGGACTGGGGCCAAGAGAATTTCTCTCTAGCAATTCCAAAATGTTCCAAGATTCAAGTTGGTAGTAGAGGCTGGTTTAAATACAGGAATATGTGGGCAACAGCTGCAACTAGACTTATGATGACACTTAATGAGGATTCTATCTTTGTCTCTCATTAAATGACATTATAATGTTAAGTGTGAGAAGACCGTTTTTGGCTTAAAATCTTCCTAATTAATTTCAGATACCCTGTACTATGTTCACCTTGTTACCTTTTTATATACCTTGTACTCTGTACTGGAATGGAAGAGGAATGCCTTTTCCAATTTAAAATGCATTATATTTGTATTTATATTTTTAAAGCTATCTTTGTCTATGTTAAATGAAATTATAATGATAAGTGTGAGAAGGTCGTTTTTGCTAAGAATCCTCCTAATGTTCTAATACTTTCTGCTATTTAATTTTCAGTTACAAAGAAAGTGATTTAACTAAACTCGACATACAGATAAATGGTGAATGTGTGGAGCCATTGGCTACAATTGTGCACAGAGATAAGGTACCTTAGTAGTTCTCTTTTCTTTAGTCTATATATGGATTGTTAAAAAAAAAATTGCCACTCGGGATATTGCCTATTACAATATAAATAAAACTTGACAGCATATTTGTGAGATATACTAATGTACCATACCAGGTTGGAAAACCAGAATTGAATGTATTCATTCAATCGGTTCTTTTTTATCTGAAAGAAAATTCTGGAAAAAAGCATTCTTTAACTCTGAACAACTATTTTTTGAAAAAATACTCCAGCATTAGAAAAGATTACAACTTCACAAGTAATTATATGAAGTAAACTTGAAGTGAAAAAACTTATAAACAACTCTATATATACCGTTCTTGCTGGTTTCCAGTAAAATATAGCACCTGCATTAAAATTTTCCACATTAAACAGCCACTCAATAAATGGTAACCCAACCATTTAATCTCCCCTAACATTTTTTTCCCCATCCAACTGCACTGCACTCCTCCTCTTTCCTCTATTTGTTTCTGAATTCGCTTCCACTTGTCATTTTTTTTGGCAATGCACTGTTTCTCCTCTCCATATATATTCTTTTGAGTCTTTGTTATTGTTGTTAAAATTAAAATAAATAACCCTTGTTAAAGATCGCAGCTCCAATATTTCTTTTATTTAAAAGTTATAGTCAATAACCTTCTGGGGTTGGCCTACTTGTGAAGGGTTGGACCTAGGAGTCTGCTCCTCTCTAGATTTCAGGTTTGGATCCCTCAGGTGCCAACAATTCATGTGTTGGGCCAATCCATAGAGAGCTTTGCTCTGGCTTCAACTGGCCCCTTGCTGGTGGATGGTGCGACTGGTCCCCCCGGATTAGTTGGTCCTTGGGCCAGATACTGAGTTTTCAAGAAAAAAGTTTTTGTCAATTCCTATTGAAATTTGTCAATTCCCATTGGATTTGCACACCCATCAGAATAAAAGTGTTGATGTTGTTGCTCCGTTCAAGAGGTCGTTAATTGCTATTGCTCCACCCATGAATAGGTATCAAAGTAATCATGCTCCTGATAGAGTGTATATGGATCTGAGATGAGTTTTAACGGAGACTAACATAGTAAGTTAGGTGTTACTTGTGAATTGTGATGTTGAAGATTTAATCCAGATGTTATATTTAATAGGCAACAGTACAAGCATGTACAGAACAGTTTGTAAGTTTTGTCCTACTCGAATTATTTAATTCTACCAAATTATATTTTTGCGAGCATTTGGGTTGAAGAGAAATGGAAGATAAATTTCTACCTTTAGTAATCAGAACAGTTGATCAGACCTGTAATTAGTATCTTATTCACTGAGTCAATAATAAAAGAGAATCGAGATGTGAAAAAAGAATTGTTACAGTTACAGTTATAAGAAGACTGACTAGGAGGAGGTTTATCTTTAGTTGGCTGTCATCTCTTAGGAAAGCGTGTTTCACAAATTGTCTTGTTTTGCATGAGCAATGTTTCATGTAATATGGACTGTACCTTTATAGTTAAATTTGTCTGCATTTTCATGATTATGCTTTTTATTTTATATCAAAAAATTGTCAGAAAATCAACATAGGACTTGTATTTTCAGGCGTATTCTGTGGGAAGGGCTTTGACTCTAAGGTTGAAGGAGCTCATACCACGGCAAATGTTTAAAATACCAATTCAAGTAAGATCGAATATTCCTAGGATATTAATTCAAACTTAAAAAAAATAAAATTGTTCTATGGTTTTCCTGCTTTATATGTGCCTAACTTTCACTTCGCTGTTTACTTTCTCTTTCTCCCCCTCTGATTCAGTTATGAAGAGTTTAATATATTTTTAAAGTCATGAAACTAACCACAATAACATATCATTGGTATCTCTGTTCTAGGCATGCATAGGAGCTAAAGTGATTGCTAGTGAATCGTTATCTGCAATAAGGAAAGATGTATTAGCCAAATGCTACGGTAAGACAAGTTGCAAACCTGGAGGGATCTTAAATAATTTTAACCGTGGTTATTTCCAACTTATTTTTATAAAAAAATTATTTATCTATTTAGAAAAGAAAATTTCTTCCTCCCATGTAGATATTTACTATTTAGAAAAGAATAATAAATGCATGCACTGATTTGAAGACACGCTTATATTTACGGACAATTTTTTTTCTATCTAAAAAAGTACTTATATGAAGGGATAGATGTATCTGTAAATAAATATGGGCAGTAATTTATTTTGCAGTACCTTTGATCCTTTTAACTTACATGCATTATGCTTGTCTTATTTCTGATTGCCTGGGTTGCTTGTTTCCAATTGTTTTGGTTTGATGATATTCTTCTAGGTGGGGACATTACGAGAAAAAAGAAACTGCTTAAGAAACAGGTACCATATTTTAATTTTCTCTTTTCTACGGTGAAATAGGTTATGACAGTTGTGTGTTTCTCTTCAGTAGTATTTTTGACAGCATAGAAAATTAATTTTGTTTCACCAGCAATCGGTGGAAATATGAAATTAAATTGCTGATGCGAAATTCATGTATTCATTCTGAACTTTACCTTAGATTGACCAGAATAGTACTAACGTCTTTCTCCAACCAGGCTGAAGGAAAGAAGAGAATGAAATCAATTGGTAAAGTTGATGTGCCTCAAGAAGCCTTTATGGCAGTTTTGAAACTTGAAAAGGAGGTACTCTGATCATGTTTGCATGTAAGTTGCAGCATTGGTTGGATGTAATCTGACCAACAAACATGAATATAAACGAATGATATATACCTCAGGTGAATCCCTTATAGTATCACATTTATTTTTCTCTAGCCCATATATTTTATTGCGTCCGCTGATTTCCTACTCCGTGGGCAAAATGAGTCGTGCTATATAACACTGCTCAATTGTAAATATATCGGGAAAATTCGATGTATTCTTTTGTTATAATATGATCCAAATGTAATCAATGATTCTTAGCGCATGTACAGCATTTTGGATTTGGATTTTGTATTATTTCCTCATTAACTCTCTTTGACCTGAAAAGGTTGAAATATTTGGCCATGCAAGTGTTAAGCCACTATATACACACAACCCGTATAAATATTTAAGCCGATTCAATTTTTTATGAATGATTGTTTTGGTAAAATTTAGTCTCATTTTTAATATATTGTTTACTTTAGAACTTTATTAGAAAAATAAAGAATTTGTTGAAAACTTAATAATTCTAACACGCAAAAGTACAAATTATATTGATTATCATTCTAGATTATATGATGCAACATTTTCTCACTTTATAAAAATGTAGAATTGTCATTTATCTTCACTCAAAATAAAAGCTTTGAAGTTTTATTTATTTAATTTAAAAAGATTATACAATGCTCCGACCAATATAATTTCATCTAGTACTTTTGTCTAAACAATCCACATAATGACATTACAAACTTCTAATACTTAAATCACAACTCAACATACCTGATTTTAAAAGCAGGTATGATCAAAGTCAAATATGATTGATAATCTTTAAATTAAGATCAAATGACGATGTAAAAAATTGATAATCGCTCTTTAATTTGTAGTATATTTTTTCCACTTAATACATTCTCAAAAAACACCTAAATGTGTGGGATGATGTGCAAATAGCTTTAGATGGACAATGTAAAACAAAGTAACGCTATCTGAACTTCACTAAAGTCTTTTTTACATATTTTAGAACATTCGTGCTCATCGCAAAATTATTCAAAAATCACCAGAAAAATTTACTATTGTGTTTCAAAGAAAAAAGGCATAATTTGTGCCCAAAAAAAAAAGTAGCGATATAGGAATGTTATGTCATTGATTTATGGTTCACAATCACAAACTTTTCTTAAAGCTGTGCAAAAACGAAGGTCACTACATCCTCATTAACTCATTTAGTATTTAGTATATACACTGACTGAAAACCGTAATTCCACCATGCCCCAACATGAGTGGGGTCACATTGAAGCAAGCATGAACATATATCGCCTCGACAATTTCCCTAATACAATAATGTGGACAATGACATATCTACATCACGGAAATTCACCAAAACAATGCACCCTAATGAAGCCAATGGAATCCATGGTACTGTGGTGGCTGCAAAAATACTGGCATTCAACGCTTGCTACAAGAGTATGATATGTGTACCCCCAGAAATCCCACTCTTACGCCCATGCTTACTATTGCTTCTCTCCATTCATTTCAAAGACAACCAGACAAACTTGCAATTATCTGACCACATCTAGTCTGTCGATCACGTTCAGTGCTCGTTCTTTGTCAATATCAAAATCAATCACAGGAAGCTTAGATAAAATCCTATTAAAAGATAATCCCTTGCTTTTACTTGATGAAAGACTGCTACTCTTGGTCAGTCTGCACTTCTCAATCAATGTAGGCTTCAGACTATCAAAGTCCAGGCTTTTACTGATTCCTTTCGTTTTTGTTCTCTTACTTGCATCCTGCAGCATGTTTTGCTCATCGATTGTTAAAATTGATGACGGGGCATTTGGAGACTGCATATTTGTCTCTTCTAAGGTAGCACCAACAGAGGGCTTGATGGCAGACTTCACTTTGCCAGCATTACTGCCAGCCTTGCTTTTGATGGCCAAGCGGTGAAGCCATAAGAGAAGTTCAAGAATATAATGTTCTACTTTGTCTTTATCAGCATAGTGGAATGTCTCAATCCGCATTGCACCACCTTGGAAAACTTTCTTATTCCCCTCAGAGCTTCAAGAACAATGAAGTATTTATAATCAAAAAGGATTAAAAGTACAGAAAAAACAAAAGGGTGAAACATACAAATTTCTAATTCAAAATAGAACATAGCTGCTTACCCTGTGTTCGCCCACTCCCCTACCCAGCCAAAACCATGATGTGCTCTGAACCGATTTTAAAACACCAAAAAGAGTCAGATTATCTTATATGTAAAGTAAATAAACTGACGATTAAAGTTGCTTTTCATGTGGCCACTAAGGAGCTAGTTGACAAAAAGCCAGAGATATCTTACTTGGATGTGTTTGTGGCAATTGGAACCAACCAATGTAATGTTTTCTCCATCTCATCTTTGATATCCGCTACAGTGAGCTGTGTAACCCAGAGAGCAACCACGAAGAAAGAACAAAAAAACCAAGAAACAAATTTAAGATTTTCTGCAGTGGGATGTGTAAAGCTGAGAGCAGAAGAAAATTGATTCTCAAAATTTGTTAAGCAATTTCTTAGAATTTTAATTGTATATTATGTTACTGCAAGTTTAACAGGCTACTAAAGTATGAAGGCAAGTCATATAAGAGAATAAGTATTGGCTGAAATAAAATTGTTAAATAGTCCCACACAGTTGAGAGATGGCCTGAATAAATGTTTACAAGTGGGGGCAATCCACACCGCACAAGCCGGTTTTGTGGGATTGTGTTAAGCCCAACCACGATTTCTAAGAAAAATCAAGGGCATTTATTGAGTATTCATTGTGATGGGTGGCTACTAATGTTAACTAGGTGGTTAAGAAGAGTCATTGACTTTTATCAAAAAAAAGTGTCATTGACTAGCAAACCAACTAAAGTCCCTCTTCAGTTGTGTTGTGGACTAGAGGCAAAGTGTGCAACAACCTAAAGCTATTCTATATCTATTCTAAATTGTCCAGATCCATAATTTTTAGTCTGATTTTTCAACAAAGTGGGTAAGAATGGAAAATATAAGTTGGTTAATCATACCTCTTCTACAACATGAAAGGATGGCAATTTGGAACGCAAAGCTAATTTTATATTAGGGGGCAAGTTTTGATACAATGTATCCCTTGTATTTGCAGGCATAGAAATAGACCTGGCTACCTGAAAGCATTAAAAAGATTAAAAAATCAATAGCATGGACTCGGTACAATGCTAATCAATACAAAACAGATTTGTGGTTGATTATCCCTCTTAAGAAATAAAGATTAAAAGGTGAAATTTACATTTAATCCAACAACATGAAATTTGAAAGTTTACATTTAATCCAACAACATGAAATCTGAAAGTAACAGAAGGAAAATAACAAACAAGTAGCCAGAAGAAACTAGATACTTAAAACACAATAAGAGAAGCATTTCAAGAAACTCAATTATATTTTCACCTGATTCAGGGTAAGGAGAAAAAAAGAACAGTCATGGAATGAAATAGATACAATATAGATTGACTTACAAGAGTATCAATTTGAAGCACTATATTTGCATAATGCAAAGCAAGACCAGCAGGGCCCAATCTTTGGCGATTGCCAATGTTTCCGATTATTGGCTTTTGGCCATCTGCAAGTACCCATGGATAAACAACATTAACAGTGCAAAGCAAAATACATCTTTCATTACAAACTGATTGCAACAATAACTTGATGAGATAAAAAACACATAGTGCTGGTAACTGCTCCCAAAAAGTACACACTTTTTATTCCTTCCAAATTTAAAATTTATCGATTACAAAATAAGGCAAACAGTCCAACATGTCTAAGATTTTGACAGTAGCTAGCAAAATGTTAGTTAAGTCATCACAGCAATAAGAACTAATAGTTATTACATTTAGCGGCACTAGAACAATATAAATCAACTGAAGCAAACATTATATATGCCTTTAAGCCGATACAGACCTGCACTCCCAAAGTTATTGCTTATCTCCAAATGTAAAAAATGTACAATATCTACAAGCTTCTCAATAACCTGCAATCCATAAGATTATAAGTATACTCAAATTTTCTCGGTTTTTTACTTCTGAATGAAATGTACAAGATGAACCCATCTGTATGAATAAAAATTAATTCCCTATACTATCTTCAGTATTACCAATTTACATGTGGATCAAACTCAATGAAAGTTTAATAGAGAATTAAACAAATAGGGAGGAGGATATGGAGAGATGAACACGTCAAGAAGTAATATGTAGTTACCTCCTCCAAACTTCTACACCAGAGTGATTTTTTCTTTAAATGTTTAATTTGCTTCCTTTGACTTTTAATTTCTGCTCTCAAGAATGCAAGACTATCACCTATAAGGGGAAGAGTGATACTGAAGGTCAAATATACGAGATAAGAGACTAACATGAACAAATACTGCTCAATATACTGCAAAGTCAGACTTATGGGTAGCTGTGACTTTTTCTTCAAAAGTATTGAATAGCAAGCAATCGTCCAGCCTTTCAGGATTGCATTCTCAACAATAACATATTGTTCTGGCTCCAAATTTTTTTAAAAATATCAGTAAAAACTAGAAGTAGGTGTTTTGGTAACCGCGGTCTGTCTATATAGTATATACACTTTACACTTTAATATGAATGACTTTGAATATGACTCAATGACAAATAGAGAAAGCATTAGTAAGAGAATAACAAAATAGGATAAGCTTAGAGGAGAACATAGATATCAAGTTCTTATCTCCTTTTCAAAGTCCTTGGTAAAAAAGTTGTTTAACACTAGCATGTATCCTTTTCAATATTTCATAAATAATTACATGATCAATGTGGACGTAGTCTTTAGGTTCCACATTTATCACAATCTAATCGATTACTAACTTTGGGAAGAAAAAGAAAACTGATATCAAAATTATTCTTCATGTATGATTATAACTCGATAAGATCTCTGCGTTTCAGGTTAAAAAAAATGCCAGTCACAAGCTAAAGTTTAAAGTAGCGTGTTATATCATGGCTCATTATTCCACAATTACCTCTTTGATCCTCCTCTTCACCCTTATGCTCAATATCTTGTTCAAATCTGTCCAACGCATGAAGTTCGTGGTACAGCTCCTACAGTCACAGATAATTTGATTTCCAAATTCATTTACAAACAAATAAATAGTCCCTCATAAAAAACTATTGTTGAATAAAAGAAAAATAGATGGAGTAGCGAAATCACTGAATATTGAAACTTAATAAAGCATTTGATTTGCAGTCGGATAAAAAGCTTTGAAGATAAATGCTAACATGTGCTCTAAGGGAACATGTTAGTATAGCAAATATATAAATTATGTATTGGAAATTGTGCCCATTTATTTATCAAAAAAGTTGAAAATAAATATTCGCTATTTGTGGAATACATGTGCCCTTAGGGCACATGTTAGCAAGACCCTAAAATGTACACGAGTAGACACTAAAAATGGTGCAATAAAGAGGATCCTTGTTTACACCTCAGCTTATTTGATAAAAATATCATTTTTAAATACTACATAATATATCTCCAAAATTATTTATGATTGACATCCCCTAAATAACAAGCAATCTGTATTATGTATGATGATAAAATCCAACCAAAAAAGAAAGGACACCTAACCATTATACAACAACAACAACCAAGCCTTATCCAACTAAGTGGGGTCGGCTACATGGATCAAAGGATCAAATTACGCCATAATGTTCTAGCATAAACCATATTTGGATCCAACTCATTAATCTCTAAATCTTTCCTTATAGTTTTTCTAGATCTTCTTCTACCTCTTGTAATCTGACTATCCTCCATTTGATCTACTCTCCTTACTACAAAGTCTACAGGTTAATTCCTCCATCTGATCTACTCTCTTTACTACAAAATCTACAGGTCACATCTCTCTACACCTAAAAATTATGTTGTTTTTATTCCAAAACAAGTGTAATAACGAAATTTATTTACCAAAAAAAAAAGTGTAATAACGAAATTTTGATGCGTACTCAAAGCCATGTTTAGAAGATAACAAATTTTATTATATAGGCTGACGACAAAAATCAAAATAAACTGTACCCAGAGACTGCCACATAGCTAAAGCATTTTTTATTGAACGCAGATGAAATGGTTGAATTTGGAAGTTCTTCATTTGTTAATTGAGCATAAATCATGACACACGTAAAATGTATCAAGTACGAGAAAGTGATGGAGAAAAATAAAATTCACTTGGCAATTGATATGTAATGCAGATTATAAAGTAGATTGAAATCCTTCTGTTAGAATCAAATAATCAAATTATAATCAACTATTTGGATTAGAATCAGCAAATCATATCAATTAGCATTTATTGCATTTGTTGTATTTGCTACTATTAATAGATGTAAGTGTAGTCTGATTTACTGATTTAGACAAACAGAATCACAGATTAAATACCTTCAATCAATTTCCTATAATGCATTGTTTGGAAAGTTGCAAAAAAGGTCCTATTTGGGAACAAACATTCACTCAACCGGTTAACAATATTGAAAGAGGGGTATAATTAGTAATAATCTATAAACTTAATTTAACCGCTTGCGTAATTGTTTTTATATTAAAAATGCTTTTACCAACAGTCCTTTGTTTTATTGCCATATATTTTCAGCTTCAAATGTAACTATCAGTCTTCAAGCAAAGCTAAGTACTTTATTTGGTGACATAAGGGAATACACTCACAGCTGTAAATTGGACTGAAGTCATCAATTGTTTCATCATTAATTCTGCCTCATCTCTTGAGAGTCTTTGAGCACTTGACTCTTTGCTAATCCTAAATTGTAAAACAAAAAAGATGACTAAGAATAAATATATAAAATATAAAAGGCTAAATATGTATGTTGTGAAGACAAATGAAAAGCTAGATGAACGAGTAAGTACAATTTATATTACTTCTCAAAGTAACGGTCTAAGTTGTGCCACTGAGGATCCTTTGAACGATTTCCAAAACGAATCACCTCATCAGAAAAAACTTTCAACTCCTGCCTGGCAACGTAAACCCAAATCATATACAACTAACTTTTATATTTTATATTTTACGGAGTTGTGGAAGTGCAAAACAAAACACTTGAGTTCAATTAATCTAATACTTACCTTTTATCTGCGGCAACAATCCTAAGAAGTTCATCCTTATCCTTTGACACTAAATCATGCACAGTCTCCGAAAGAAGCACCTCTTCTTTTAGATGCCTAATACTTTTTGTGGAAAGAGATTCCAGTAGATGAAAACCTTTGACAATAGTGTTTGCCACCTCAAATGCTAAGATGGAAATTTCACTCCCCTTTATTGCAGCTCCAGAAACAAACCCACTGCCAGCATTTAAATTTGTCATGCTGCTCCCCAGATTGTCCAAAACCTCCACCGCCTTCCCCAATCCAGCTCGTCCTAGGCGCGAACTCACCTCCGAGACCTGAAGTAGATAGAACTTAGCAGATGCTATTTTTATCCTAAATAATTCCATTTACATAGAAAGCCAATGAACACATTTATACAAGCCTACTCGCACACGAGTCCTTTATTACTGATTCACAGACAATGCATAAGCCCATTATACCTTGTATTGTGGTTCATTTTTAACTATGCAGAATAGGTAATAGACACTGGGTCATAGAAGCTTCCTTTCTTAACAAGTCAAAGAACAACTCTTCTAAATTCTTGAATAAACCATCAATTTGGCCCTAAACTATCATTCTATCACACCAACTTAGTCCCTAAACTATTATCAATCCATCAAGTTAGTCCCTCACTTTCTTAAAAAATAAAAGGGAGAATGGTAATTCAGGGACTATCTTGGTGGATTAAAAATAGCTTATGAACTACTTAGTATATTTCTATAGTTTAGAGACTAAGTTGGTGAGAATGCATCCACAAGTTCTAACTCAACTGGTAAAATGTGAGAATAGTTAGGTCAGACGCCATGACAGGGGTTGGAACCCCGGCCCATGAATCCAATGAAATGTTAGAACTTGTATCTCTGAAACAAAGGCAATTAAGAAGAACAATATCCTTATGACAACAAGGAACCTAATTTTGAGGCTCAAGCATACATAAACATTGACGATAAACACAATTAGGAATAAAATAAAAAACATAAATCTAAAAGTGAGAAGTAATAATAATAAAGAAACCCTAAATCCCAATTAGAAAAGTCAAAATTAATAAAGAATTTCAAGTCAAATCTGATCAACACTGGTTTGTTTCCAGGGTTTCCTAATGAGTTAAGAATTAAAATAAAAGAAATGAAATAAGTAAGTAAAGTAATCTGGGTGGTAAGATGAGAGATTGTGATAGTAGTACTTTAGCAACAGTAGTAGGTTGTTTAGACCTAGGCTTGTCGGCGTAGAGTGGGATTCCGTCGTAGAAAACTTCTCCGGGAGGATTACTATTTCTGTCCATGGTTTGGGGTGGCTGAGGAGGCGTGGTGGGGTTGGGTTTATTATGATCGGAATCGGCATCGGAGGAATTGGCGAAGACACGGTCAACATCTTGGGAGGACCTTGAACAAAGACCTCCCATGAATTGAGAAAACCAAACCAATAATTCAATCTTTGAAGAATTATTATTATTCGAACTCATTGATAATTTTTGGTCATTGGTAGTACTAGTTACTTACTAATTAGAGTGAGAGTGAGAGAGAAAGAAAAGAAAGAAGAAAGAGTAGTGTCTGTCTTCTACAGTGTGTACTTATACTCTTTCTTCCAAGGAGGAGACAACAGTGACTTGTTCCTCACGTGCCTTTTTTTACATTTTCAGACCAAAACAAACCAAAAAGTCTACCCCGCGCAACACTAGATCGAAATAAAAGGGTAGTATAATTTAGAGGATTATAGATGTGACTCCCTCCTTCCCATTTTAATTTACATTTGTTATGAAAAAATGTATAATTGAAAGAGAGAGAAAAATGAGTTTGAGTATTTTTATCAATTATTGGTGCATTCTTCTTTATCATAAATGCAAAATATATTATATTGAATTGGGAATGGTGAAACTAGTATTAATTAGTGTTATAATTGAAAAAAAGTAACTGTGGATCAATTTTTTTATACTTTAATGAGTCTAACATATACACATCACTCATTTATAATTTTGGCTTAATTAATGATTTGGTCCTTAAGTTATTTGCTGGTTACATTTTGGTCTCATAAGTTATTAACGTTACAATTTGGTCCCTTAAGTTAGTATCTGTTAGCCAAATAAATCATCACCATTAGTCTTTTGCCAAAATGTTAAATAG
>Ga0315915_1003720_pt1 | contig 19317 bp, 7 predicted proteins | sample MpolbnodulesMG_FD_207738 | JGI IMG/M metagenome (GOLD analysis project Ga0315915, IMG submission 207738) | Medicago polymorpha root nodule microbial communities from Los Angeles, California, United States - branched nodules | ecosystem: Host-associated > Plants > Roots > Nodule | place: USA...
TGGCGGATGAGGCTTAATAAAATTCATAGAAATAAGGATCTCTATGGTAAGCCTATTGTTGCCCTCAATTGGATTCATCCCGTTATCCTCACCCACTCCGAACTTCTTAGCAATGAACGTAATGATACCACCTACCACTATCTCGGCTCTATTGTTGGACTTCACACCTATAGAAGGGCGCGTTGATCATTTTTCCAGCTTCTTTGGTTACTTTGTGTTTAGCTAGTGTGGAATGAGCGTAATAATAGACTTTTTAATAGTTCTCACACTCCCAATGTGGAGCTTATTGAAAATGTTAAGTTTCATTCATACTGGTGGTTGAAGGCTAATAATGTCGCTTTTGTTTATGGTTCCCAGCAGCGGTGGTCGGACCCGTTAACTTTTTTGGATATCGGCTGACTGCTAGTTTGTGTAATTATTTGACAGGAACACTATATTTTTGAGCGTCCTCTTTGGTGTGTCTTGTGCTAGAGAGACGTCTCTGTTAGTGTGAATATATATATCATTTTTTATTCTTCAAAAAAAAGTTAGTTAGTAGTAATTTTTTAGAATTTGTTAGTAAGTGTTTAGGCTCATTGTGAATTTAGAAACCTTGCCCATTTGAGAGTAGTATATATACTTAACTCATGAAGGAAAATTAGAGTTAGAATCATTTCACAATTCACAAAGTTAGAGAGGCTAGAGAGAGAAAGTAGAGAGAAGGATAGAATAATAAAAGAGGAAGAACTTGTAAAAGAGGAATGCTAGCGATTGGGAGCTAGAAGATGAAAGTGAAGTCATAGCTAGAAGAATTTGAAGGTTTAAGGTAAAGGGGATAGTTATGTTTTTATCAAATAAGCTATAATCTTCTTTTTCTACTTATGCGCTATACGTGCTTTTGTGTGAATTATGATTTTCATGATTTTGAACGTTGATTTTTGTACTCTTAGTTAAGTGATGATTTTGAATATTTGAAATTTGTTAGAAACTTGTTGTGGGTACTTAATTTGCATGGTTTAATTATGTTGAAATGACTATGTTGAAGTTTTAGCTTAAAATGTTCAAAATGATGATGTTGTTATTATTATTTGATATTGATTTCACGATGAATATGTGATAATTGTTGCTAGGTATGTGTTAATGAGAATTCATGAATTTGAAATGATATTTATGAAGTTTGAATAAGTTGTTGGTGTTTTGTTAATTTTTTTAATAACACTGACAATATAACTTTTATTAAAAAAATAATATAACATTAATATAGGAATATTTATTAAAGGATATAATTGAAATAATAAATTTTTTATCCTTTTATATGTAGTATAGATAATATTGTTCTTGTTGTGTTGTAATATCCATATTTTAATGGAAAAAATCAGACATACACAGTTTGTCACATTTTATTTTAATATTTATATTTACTTTTATATATTTTTTTTACTAATCTTATCTTTTACTATATGTGTTATTTGTATTAAAAAGTTGATGATAACTTTAAATAAAGAAAAAGTTAGTTCAAAAGAGGAAAAAAATCTATTCTTCTATATATAATATAGATTACGTATTAGACCATCCCCAATGATGAGATCTTCACAATTTAAGATCCGATAACTAATAGGTATCCATATTGAAGTTTTTTTTTGGTTCTTTTAAGACTCGGTGTCTCACTTAAAATCCACATTCTTAAGCACCACACTACTTTTTATTAAAGTAATCATTGTATTGTTAAAATGTAAATGATGAAGAGTTAGTGGTGAAACCGATTCAGACCTTTTGTCAGAGGATCTCAATTAGAGTGACTGAATGTTTATTAGCTACTGTTATTAATATTGAAAAATATAAAAAAGTGATGTATACACGTAAAATCTATTTAAAAACTTTAAATTAACGGTCTTCATTGTGGATGCTATTCTAGACACACAAAAAAGAGCGCAACCCGTTCATCCGTGTGCACGCGTGTCTAGCTAGTTAAATATAGTTAAAGATTTGCAAGCGTTTGTGATGGACGAGATGTAAAGCGCGTAGGAGAAAAGAAAGACATGCTGGGATGACAAATTAACGTGGGAGCAGTAAAAAACCAGGTTAGTATGTCTGACACGTGGGGGGTCTTATGATGCGACTAAGTAAAGAGGGTGAAGGCACATGAGGCCCATCCACTTTGGCTCTCATACATTGCTTTTAGGCATTCACTATACCTGAGTAGAGTACTCAGTATCAGTATCATATCTCAGTATGGCGATTCTTTTTATTCATCTATCAATTTTTACTCCTTAATTCATAAATGTATAACTAACTAGTAACTAGTAACGACTACACCAATTAAGATTATTCATCAACATGCTATAATAATCAAAATATTATGGATGGAACACGTAGAAGTTAATACATAAATGCATAAATAACTACTAGACCAGGTAGTTAATGAATTTTTAGAGTCAGCAAGAATCCGAATTTAATTTTTTCTTAATTTTTTTATTGTCTGAACCTTAAAACGAGGTTAAGTAGAGTATTGGTGTTGAGGTGAGAGATAATTAATGAACGTGTTGTCACCGTTAGTTATTGACAAGTCTTTTCTTTATTAGACTTGGAAGTTGCAGAAGCTTTAGCTATGCGGAAGAGTTTGAAATTTGTAAAAGACATGTCTTTTTTAATCTTATAGCAGAATCAAATGCTTCTAATGTGGTATTGACATTGAATGCTCATCCACAATCTCTCATCTATGTCGGTTCTATTATTGAAAATTCTATTAGTTTCGATGTTTGTTTTTGTAGTTTAATTTTTTTTTTGCATGTTAGGCATGAAACAAACCAAGCTGCTCATTATTTAGCTAAATATGTTATATATAATTTAGATTGCATATGAATCAAAAAGGTTCTACCTTTATTTTTATAATCATGACATTTAATTTATTATCAGACTTTCATTAATGAAATTATCTTTAACATAAAAAATATATTCTTTTTGATATGGTACACCAAAAATTTCATATTAATTATAAAATGAGATCAAGGATAGTTATGTCCTTTGTCAACATCACACTCTAATATCCATAAAAATGTTTTTTGCAAATGACAAAATTGAGAGAGGTATACAAAGTAGACAATAGTTTGAAAATATGGATCTGAGGTAGGAACACTTTTATTCTATTCTATTTAATATTGTTATTCTAAAAATTAAATGCACATTTAACTAATTACTTTCTTAATTTGATTTGTATTCGTGTAAAAAGTTTCATACTTATAAAAAATCTTAACCAAACAGAAAAATCATTTTAAAAGTAGTTATAAATAAAGTCAACAAATTTTAAAGATTGAACGATTATGATTGATTGATAAGGTAAACCATCTTTACATTGACAATTTATACGAACTCAATTCATTTCCTAGCATATGTTTAGTATTGCACCATGTTTCTCAAAAGCACGATGATTTTTCACGTTGATGTGGAAACTTGCATTGATGCTTCATCAAATCACAGTGAAAAGGCCATGGAGATGCAAATTTGTCGTAGGAAACACATAACCAAACATATTATTAATGGTGTGTAATGTTAGCTATTTGTTTTGTTAACAACTCTTCTATCAACCGGCACAAAGTCAAAATTGCTCGATCAGACGTTATGATCGGAGTTCAAACACCCCGTCTCTTTCCTTTGTGTATGTAAGTTCTCAAATGACTATTGTCATTTTATTTATTTATAAAAAATAAATTAGCTATTGTTCTAAAAAGGAAAATCCTTAATTTTATAACTTAACGTGGTCATCAAGCTCAACTAAATTATGACCATAGACATTTTCCTTCCCAGATGTAATATAATTTGTTAGAAGAAATTTTGTTATAACATAAAATAAACTAATTGAAACATAGACTAAATTGAACGATAGAGACATCATTACAATGGACTAAATGTTGACAAATCCATTAATACTTTTCTACATGAAAAAGATTTAAAATTCCATTCTCTAAGAAGAAGAAAATAACTATACAATACTGTCAACATGGATGCATGTTGTACGGATGACGACATTTTCAATATTGAATTATCCATTCTCCCCAACCTCCAGCCAAATTTGTTTTTTGAAAAACACTTGTTCACCTAATCAAAATAATTAAAAATTCAACAAGCTATGGTGATCTATATATACTTTCATCGTTATATTCACCCACAAAACAAAAATCCCTCACGATCCTTATTTAATCAATATTATTTAGTTTTGCTTGCAGCAATTTTTTATGACAAAAAAAGTTTTTGGTATTTCAAAGAGCATATAACCTAAGAGCACTACCAAACATATTTAGTTCGATCTCTTTCAACTTTACTAAAGATCAAATTTTAAATATACTTGTCATCGTTGTCTGCATTTTGTGGCTGGTTTTTATGTTCCATCAAAGTATGTCTGCGCATGTGTTAAGCGTAAATTACGAGGTTCAAATTCAATCATAAAAATGCAGTAATTTTACAATTTTGGAAGATTATTTTGCGGTTCATTATAGTCTTCTGAGTCAACAAAATAGTACTTACATATGAGTACGGTGAATACACAAGTTACATTAGAAGAGATATCATTGAACAACAATTTATTAATTGCTAGATCACCAACTCCTAACAATTTAAATTATATAATTCTGATTTCATATGCTGGAGACAATATTTTGCTTCTATAGAGTTCGGAAAGGTTCGTGCCTTTAGCTTGATCCAGCTAATTAAACATTTAAACATTCTAAATCAAACTTTTTTAAATTACCCAAAACCAAATCAAAATTAAGCATGAGTCAGCCGTGTCTATAATATTATTAATCCGATAAACAATTGTGGTGTCCATTTATAGGCCATTAGATATTTTAGTAGATCAATTAACGTACCTATACCTAGAGTATATAATAATTAGGCGTAAATCAATATTTATATACCCTGGCATTGTCATTACCGCCAACAAAGCTACCAAGCTTCTAGGAAACTTTCTTTCAATTATACGATGATAAATCATTAGTGGAAATTAAGCATTGAATATCATTTTATTGGGTCATGACACGTACGTGTCAATGCCAACATCTATACTTTATTTGTTAGATTACGAGTTGGATTAACCATGTTAAGGTATATTTGTCTCGGATCTTTCTACGATGCCGGTAGTTGCCTAAACTTCTATGGGTTACTAACGAAAAGACGGCACTCATATTTTTCCGCTCTTTTCATTGCACTAACGTTTAAAAAATTATTAACGGTTCTTTATGAAATTTTAATTTTGATTAAAAGTAAAAATATGAATGTTTTTTGCTTTCAAATTATAACAAATCAAATTAATTACGATTATCTATTTCAATGAAACCAAGGATATAACATAAAAATATAATCTAAATTCATATTTTTTTTAATGACACCAACAACAATCTTTATTATTGAATATATATGACTAAAGCAAAATTAATTATTATCATTAATCAACCAATGTTCAATACAAGAAGAATAAGAATTAAAAATACGGTGACTAACCCAAGAACAGACAGCCCTAGCTACAGTATGAGCAACCATGTTCGTTTGTCTCCTAACAATAGCATAGAATTCCGAATCACTATGACCCGGAGAAGATAGAGCTTGCATTAGAGTAGCTGAGTCGGACTCGAAGACAACCCGGTCCTATCTGTTCACATCAACAAAGTGAATGACATCGAGTAAGGCTATTGTCTCCCCCTCCAACACTGTCATATTTGCCCGCTGCCATTTTGGTTGAGCCCGAATAAATTGGTCAGGAGAGTCTCTAACACAACACGCAAAAGATGTAAGATGGTTACCGGCATGGTACGCGACATCAACATTGCACTTCAACCACGTCTCACACGATTTCTCCCAAATTGAGTTGTTGTCTTGCACTCTATTCTACACGTGTTGCACAATCGGAAGGAACATATTTAATGAATAATTTTAGAAAGTATATGCTGTCATATTTTTATAAAATTAACAAAATAAAGTATATTTAAATGGCAGGAGCAAGACTGGAAAAGTAATAATTTTTTGGTTTAAATACAATTTTGATCTTTGTATTTTTAGAAGTTGAAGTTATGAAGTTTTGGTCCCTTACTTTAAAAATATTTTTTTGGTTTCCCAATTTAACATTTTTTTAAAATTTTGATATCTTATCTCATTTTTGAATATTTTTTGTGACGTGACAATATTTATTAGACCACGTCGAAATCCATGTTTTTAAAAATATATTTAATAAGTGTTAACACATCATAAATGAATTTGTTACGTGATAAAAGAAAACAACATTAAAATGTGCAGAGAGACCAAATTTCAAAAGCTAAATTGAGAGATAAAAAACCCATTTTCAGAATAAGGGGACAAATATATTATTTTTAAAAAAAACCAAAAGTGTTTTTAAAATAAACTAAGAGTATGCATAAACAGATTATTGAGAGAGGGGGATTCCAACTAGGTTGGAACTTTAGACCCCTAACAATCACCAGAGCATACCTATATAAATTAATAATAAAAAATAAAAAGAAAACAAAATTGGTGGAACATAAACCAAAACTCAGTGAAACAAATAATTATTTTTAAAGAGAATGATATATTTTGAAACACCCTTAGAACTAAGAGAGATATAGTTTACAAGTGTTATAATTTACAAGCATTATTAGGGAAGATATCCTATTGAATCTTAAGGCCAACATAGAAACCTAGGAAGAAACTGCATTTCATGTATATTTTTTATGATAAGCTAATTAATATTCCATTACCATAAGTTTCGATTATTTTCATGTAATATGTTCTTTTTTACTCAATGTAATATGCTTTGTCTTTATAATAAAAAAAGGTAATATCCCTTAGATTTAGAACTTAACGAAAAGGTATTACCCTTTGGTATATTAATGAATTGAAAAAGAAAACTGCATGCACAGAAAAATAGTACGATCAACATAAGATATTTAACTGTTCATGCTGATCAGTCACAATAAAGAAAGAAAAGATAACTACTATTGTTGCTGAAATTTAGCTGAACCATCGTACATAGAGAAATAATCATTGAATTCAACTTGGTGTACGAATGATCAGTCATTTAGTGAGTTGTAACTTAACAGTGTACGAACGTTTGGATTCTGATACAAATGTAAAAATCCCATATCGCTGCTACCATACAAAAGTGACAATAGAAAAGAAAAAAAAAACATTAAATTTCATAGAAATGATATTTGTACATCCACTTTTTGACAACTTTTGAAACAACCCTCTCTCTCATACTCACATGTTTTTTTATTCTCTCTTTTTCTCCCTATTGTTTTTGTCCAATAAGAATAAAGAAAAAGTGGTTGTCACATAGGTTGTACAAAATTGATTGTACAAATATCACTACTCTAAATTTCATGAGGGGGTTATAAATAGAAAGAAAAAAAAACATTAAATTTCATGAGGGGGTTATAAGTACAAAAATGATAATAGAAAGAAAATAAAACACATCAAATTTCATGAGGGAAAGTACAATGGAAAAAACACGTTTTCTATTTTATAAAGTAATTCATAATTTACCTTTTTCATATAAACTTTTTCATATAAACTTTATCACCTTTCTTGATTCATGTAAAATTTGTTAAAATGATATACATTTTGAGACGAATGAAATAATATTTTTTATGAATTAAAAACGTGGTTAAGCATCAAAGTGAAAATTATACAAATTAACACTTTTGGTATTTATGAGAAACCTTTATCATTTCTCACCTACACATTAATATATTTTAAAAAAAGAAAAAACTAGTATAAGCAGGAGGGCCAAACAAAAACAATGTTGTTTGCTCACCTTTAGAGCGAGTGTTATTGACGGTGAATCGAGCCGTTTGATGCAATTTATTTCTTTGATTTTTCAAGAGATAATGAGTAAAATAAGCCTTTGAATCCTCGTTATCATTAACCAAACGATGTTTAATTAAATCAAGTTCCTTTTACAACACAAGACATATGTGGGGAGGATTAGCCACATCTTACTCATTGACTATGTGAGTGTTCTAGAACATATTTCACTTGTGATGAAGCAACATTGTTTTGATTTTTGTGCAGTTTAGGCACCCAATCGGTTCAACATGATTTTGTGGTTTCAATATGCGGGTAATTATTCTCAATATTCATATCATGCACCGAGAAAAATACTTGGGTGACATTGGAGTGTCAATGTCATGTGACATTGGCCAACCACAATGTTACAAGTGTATAAAAAGATAAAAATTCATGGCTTTATTCTCTCACTTGCAAGGACGTTTTGTCTTTTTATACACTTCTGACATTGTGGTTGACCAATGTTACATGACATTGACATCCAATGTCACCCAAATGCTACCCATGTTCCTAGATTGGGGATTGCTCTGCTTGATGTTGAACCATCCCCAAAATGTCTATCATTTCTCATCCTTCATGTACTTGTGTTGCATTGGATTGTTTGGCTGTATCTTTCCATTGGTTCCTATGATGCATGACAAACACTTGCACCAATGGGGAAATGACCTTTGATAACACATGATCCAAAATAAAAGAAGCCTCATCGTTAATATTCTGTTGTGTGAAACCAAAGTTGGAAAAGCTACCTTGAACCACCTCGTGAGAGACATTATGCAAGACAAAGTGAAACAAAATGTTGGCTTTAAGAGGGTATTATTGTTGTGTGGATTTGTTTGCTATCATATGCATTACAACAAGCTCTAGACGTTTAGGAACATTAATTTCATCCTGGACAACAGGTGCTTTCATGGACTTGGATGTAGCAATATCCTCATCCTAATTTTTTTTTTCAAGCCATTTTAGAACAATTGGTTTGGTAGTAGACTGGTCCGAGACTACAACATTTTTTCCACGATCAACTTTGAAAGTAACCTTCTTTAGATGTAGCCAGCGACAACTTGAAACGTCGTGACCTATGCTATTGCAATGGAAGAGAAAATCGGGGAGTCTATCGTAAAAACCTCCACCTTAAAGGCAAATCCATCTATTTCTACCACAACCTCATCAAAAATATGACTAAAACATGTGCATAGTGTCCAAAAACTCTATGCTGAGTAGAAGTGTCTAAAGTGACGGGCGTGCCAGTGATGCTTGCAACTTCTAACTACATCATATCGCACCAATACTCTTGGGGCAACTCCAAGAGTTGTATCCATATTTCAGCATGAGTTTGGCAATTGGTATGAGGATTAAAATTCTTCGTCCATTGAGAATTATAAAGGACTCCAAGCTTAAGGTGCACTACAACATTTTTTAGTTTAGGCCACACTTGACTTGCCCACGACAAAAAAAGGGAATGTTTGTATAAAGACTCCATTCCCTAAAAAATATATTGCCTTCACACTAAGTTGATTACAAAGGAATGGACTCCAAGCTTAAGGAATGGACTCCATTCCCTACTCAAAAAGGGAATGGACTCCAAGCTTAAGGTGCACTACAACATTTTTTAATCAACTTATTTTTTTTAATTATCTTTTACTCATTATGAATAAATATTTTGTCAATATATATGTTTGTATCCTTGATAAGCCAAAGAGTTTCTAAGAAGCCACATAATCATAGCCTATATAATATCGAAACACGGTACACATTTGAATTCAGCCAAGAGTTACCAATGTCTTTTTTCTATATTCAGGTGAAGGCTGAGACGACTAGTGAAAGTGCATTATGATTTATATGTCTGTTATGGGGAAAAAGACTGAGACGACCGAGGAAGATTGAGAAGACCAAGAAGATAGATGAAGACTGCATGATACCGTAGAAGATTTTGATCTTTATGTTAACTAAATTAGTTGTAACTCTTAGAAATATCCATGTTACCATATTAGAGGCTATACATTTCTGACTTTTATGCTATATATACATACATTTTTTATGATCTGGTAAGTTTTATTTGATAAATAATAGTCTCAATTATAATGTGCCAAAATTATATATATTTCCCTTTAAATTTCTGACTTTATATATATATATATTTTACTTTAAATTAATAAAAAAACGCAAAAATTTGACAAAAAAAAAAAAATGTTACATAGCGCTTTTAAAACAAAAACACTGTTTTTAAACCTGTCTTAGATGGCGTTTATTTTTGGAAGCGCTATCTAAGGAGAACCTTTGCTAGCGCTTTTTGACATAAAGCGCTATATAAACCATGCTTTAGCTAGCGCTTTATACAGAAAAAAAGCGCTATATTACCTTTACCAGCGCCATTTACAATAGCGCTTCAAAAGTGCTATCTAAAGCAAAAAAAAGCGCTATATAAGCCCATTTTTATAGTAGTGAATAGAGACCGCTATATTATTAATGTAGAACTAATAACTGTTTGAGTTGGCCTCATAAAATTGTCTTAAGATCTTAGAGTGTGTTCACGTATATACATATAATTCTTCCATATTATTTTATTACAAGTTCCACTAATAAAATGAGACATAACCAATCCCTAGTTACAAGGAAGAAAAGTCACGATGAAAAATGATTTGGATTCGATTACCTCAAACATTGAATATTAATTTCAAGCATATATAGTTTAGCTGACCTGTCTTGAAGGGACCTAACCTAACCCACTTGCATTTAAACAACTCAAATATCATGTATGATAACTGTATTTACGATGCCATATATATTCTCAGTTATGTATCAATGACTTTGGAGCACTATAGACACACTTGACTTCCATTCACACTTTTTTCTTTTTTAATGAGAGAATTGGATCTTTGAACAAAGAAAATGTTCAGCAACTAAAATCCGTGGTCCTTTATGAGCATTGCTTTTTTGTAAGGGTTGCTAAGATTTGCACTAATGAGTTGATGATAGATCACACCATGCTATATGCATGCCACTTTCTTTTTGACCTATATGTCAAAATTAGTCATGATACTCAAAGCATAAATAACATGAGGCTATATTTTAGTGATGTGAAATAGGGTCCTACACTCATATTTGCATGTTCTGATTCTTTCGAAATATCATTATACTTTGAATGATTTCAATGATTTTAATTACTTTTATAAAAGTTAGGAAGTGTTTCTGTCGGCTCTAGATATATCTATAATCCTTTGGTGATATTTTTAGCAAAATGTGTTACATTTTACATCTTGCTATCTCCTTCCCTATCAATAGAACCTTGCATGGCTAAAACAAGAGTATTAAGAAAGTTGATAATATAAATTTGTTAACGGTTAATATTGTTTTATAAATGAGTTAAATATGTTTTTGGTCCCTATAAATATGTCAACTTTACGTTTTAGTCCCTCTAAAATTTTCTTCAACTTTTAGTCCCTAAAAAATTTTCAATTTTCACTTTTGGTCCCTCCTTTAAAGTAAACTTATATGCAGAATTCATATTTTTTAATACAATTTTACAAATTTTTTTATAATATTATAAGAATCTCTTCCAAAAACAATTAGAATTTCTTAACAAAAGATGAATTTAATATGAATTTTTATATTTTTTACGGTTAAAAATTCATATTTAATTTATGTTTTATTAAAAACTTCTTGAGATTTTTTTACAATATTCTACACATTCATGCACAATTTCAATAAAAAATACAAAAGTTAACTTAAAAATAGGGACCAAAAGTATTGAAGGAAAATTTTAGAGGGACTAAAACAAAAACTTGTTATATTTATAGGGACCAAAATCATATTTAACCCTTTATAAATTTACTCTTAATGAGAGAGGATGAGTTTATTTTTCCTATATCAATATTTATGTTTGCTTTGTTTGCTGCAAAACAAGACAAAGTAATCAAGGGTATTAATGTAAGGAAATAATTAATATAGATGAAAATTTGAAGAAGGTTTCATAAAAGAGACAATTTTTTTGAATAGATTCTTATATTTTGGATGGGAGTAGTACAATATAAACAAAGTATTATTTATTTTTTTGAAGAAAAACAAAACAAAGTATTGTTTATTGTTTTCTTATTAATATTTTATTTTTATTTCCTATAATCAATACAAAAGAGAAAATAATAGTTTACTAAACTACACAGTTTTTTTTTTTAAATTTATAATATTAATTGCATTTGTTAATTCATGTGTTCAAACCTTATAACGAATTAAAATATGGAACAAAATTGACAAAATAAAATAAAATAAAATATGGAACAAATGGAATACATTTTAGAGCCATGATTTTATGTAAAAAGTAAATTAACTACATACATTTTCACTAAAAATTTGAGATGAAAGTAGAGTGTGTGTGGAAGCCGCTTTCCCCACTAAAACCAAAGCCTAAAAAATTGGTGGATATTACTTTATAGGAGATCAATCACCTATGAATTTTGAGCACTTTAGGCATTGAGCATAACCAAAGTGCAACCAACAACATAAAAAATAGAAGCATTATCTAGACCTCACAATATTCTTATTTACTTTCCAAAGATTTGATTCGACATGCAAAATGAATTATTTTAACCTTTAAATCAGACCTTTGTTGCTTAATATATATATATTCACCACCATCCATATATATCATAATTAACTAATTAAGTTACTTTTTAACGTTGATTCTGTCAGTATGTTATGTTAATGTGCCAATTGCCAAACAACAAATCTCAGTTATTATATACAAGCTTCATCTGCAATTTTGTACTTCGTATGGCGTAATCCAATAAATGGCGTAAATTCTTTTGGGATAATGTAAGAAATGTTTAATCATATAGGTAGCTCATGCTATTTTATTGTAAAAATCAATAACAATTGCCAGTTGTAAACAGATCAATTAAGGTATCAATCTTTTCATATGGATAAAATCACAATTTAATTAGATGATTTGTTAGACTCAAATCATATCCTCACAAGGATTGTGCATGGTATAAACACTTTCATGTACCAATCAATTTTCTCTCTAGAGTATACGTTTATTGTGCACTGCAATGTTTTTAATAAACTTAGGATTCATACGTACATGTATCCCTTTGGCTCCTTCAATGTCTTGGTGTATTCAAGTTCTAGTCATTCTTGAAGTTTTTGTTAAAGTCAATGTCTTTGTTGTTGGATTAACTTTTAGAATTTCATTAACACATGGAAGGGAAATGTCCCAACACATCCCTTCAAGAAGTTTGTAATGTTTTCTTAGTTTTTGTTACTTGCTTTACTATAAAAAAAAAAAAAAATAGTCTATTAGGAGAATCTAAGTTTAAATTTTAACTGGAACAATAATTTATCAGACTTTAACTTTTGGCTAAATTTCATATTATTATAACCTGAAAAAATTTCAATTTTTTTAGTTTATTCTTTAATTTGTACTGGTTGATTACTCCGCCACTCGCTCCTCTGCGCGCGTGCGCGCGCGCGCACACATATATAAGTTTGGCCCAAACTATATAATTATAAAAAAAAAACTTGCATAATTATTAAGTATTTTTAATTTATAAAATACTTATTATATTGAAAAAGACTTGTTGTTTAACTTAAATTTCTCACATTTAAATCAAAATCCATTTCAAAATTTATCTATACAAAATTGTTGTAAAAACATCTTATATTCATAGTATGTTTTGCTTGAACATTGATGTTGGAAAAATAGTTATTTGTCATTTCAATAATTAAGAAGGTTTGCACCCTACTCAACAGACAAAAATATTGAAATTGATAGGCATCAGACGCCATGATCGAGGTTTGAACTCTAACCTTATGTGAGTTTCAATAATTATTTGTCATTTCATTTATCTACCTAGAACAAATTTAAATTCAATGTGTACAAATAAAAACTCAATAAATACAATAGGCTAACATGTACATGAGAAATACAATGGGTCAACTGACCCCACTTGTTTATTATATTTTTAACCAATGTTTAGATATTTATGCAATATGACTCTATTTATATGATATTATTATCTTCATATGATCCATTCATAACACTGCAACAAACTATAAAACTAAGAAGAACTATAATGATTGTCCTATAATATTATAGTTTTTTTTAAAGAGTATAATAATGTAATTATTAGATTGATAAAAATAACAACTTGTATATTTTATGATATGACTTTGATCCCACTTATTAAATTTTTTTGGCTCCGTTCTTGTCTCAATTCCTCATATTTTACTGAATTGATCCATCCCAATTATTCACTTTTGATGTAGTTTATGCTTAAAACATTTTATGGATTAACACTTCCCTATCTACATATTTTGAAGGTTCCTTGTCTACATTAAGTATTACCACGAAGTTTCCTGCATATTTCTTGTTACTAGCAGCAGCATATTGTGGTGCGTATGGGGATATGCATGTGAACTTCTTTGATATAACAAGGCAACGTATATTGCACTTGCCATTATATTTTGATGATTAATTATGTGTATATATGGGAAGTGATACATAGACCACCTTAGGTGGTATGTACCATTTATACATCCACATACAATTATGGCATGTGTCCACGTGGTCCTTACACATACAAAAAATTCATCTTTTGTGTCTCTCACACACTCTCACATGGAAGTGGTACAATGTGTGCATGAAGAAAAAAGTGTACATAAAACATTATCCTATATATATATTTGCAATGATTGGATCTTTTTTATCAAGTGTTATAGGATCTTTGAAATCTTGAAAAAATTCAAATAATGAAAATTCGTGTATATAAGGAAATAGTCAATGGGTAAGTTTAGGGTATTTAAGAGTTTATTCCATCATAACACCGACTACATATGTTGGACTGAAATTCCTAACCACAATTGAAAATTCCAGTCAAAAAACCTAAATTAAAATAAAAAATTGAGCAAAAGTATAGAAAGAGAAAGTTAATTTGGGGGGACATGCATGGCAAGATATGACCATTGAAGTTGAAATGTAAAGGGAAGTTGGCCAAATCACTGTAAGAATCTTCAATCGTATTTGAAGTTTGAAGTTCCAAGATATAGTTCGACATAAAGATTTAGTCTTTATTGATGCAACAAGCCAAACATGTCACCTCACCTTTAATGGATTGGTCAATTTTCGTATATATATTTTTATTGAGGTTAATATCTTTTTGAACCTTGCAATATTTCGCAAATCCAATTTTAATCTTTATTAAAGAAAGAAATATGATCATATAAACAACTCAAAAGAGTTAACCCACGTCAACACCGTATATTCTCCAAATTTTAAAGAGTCTCCCTGAATAAGTGTTTATACTTGACACTATTCTCATATCATAAATCGATTTTATAAAGTTGTGTTAGACTCAACCACAATTTTTAAGATGATATCAAAACTTCTTCAAGATCCGTTGGACCACTTGCTATCAGATTTTCACTATCAAACCACCCCCTATTTATATCCACAAACCATTTATATCAACCCTCCAAATGTTACAGTCTCACGGTTACTTGAATAAGTGTTTATATGTGGGGCTATTCTCATCTCACAAGCCGATTTTATAGAGGCGAGTTACGACTCAATCACAATTTCTAAGATTGTTTCAGGGTCTCTCTAATATCCATTGGGCCACCTTATATCAGGTTTTCACTATCAGGCCACCAGCCATTTGCATCCACACACCAAACCCAATTGTACTTTGTTGGGTATTTGAGTATTGACTTCATTGTTGCTAAAACAAATACTCATGTATGATGTTGGATACGATGTTCCAACATCTTGACACGGTTTAGTGTGCCCTGTTTATGTGGCTTGGTTTTCGCAAGCTTTATCTTTTTAAGGAAACACGCCTTATTTCTTGTTCACCAAGTAACATGTTTTTGTCCAGACTCAGCTGGGTGATTTGTTCCTAAAGTATAGACAATATTTTAGGATTCCTTGGTGGTGTTTTTGACGGTTCCTAAAGATGTTCCTACTTTTTAGGAGTTGCTATTTTTGTTATTTTTGCGTGAGATCACGGAAGATTCTATGAAGATTTTATTCACGTGACTTGTGGTCCAAGAGACGTGTGTTTCGAGAAGAAAGATATTTTTTCAGATGGATATTTTTATTTGTGAATTATATTTTCAAAAGAGATTTTGGAAAATATATTTCTGAAGAATTATTTTTTTCAATATATTTCTAAAAAAAATATTTGATACAAATATATGTTTGGCCTGAAGGAAGATTTAATTGTGCAAATATATTTCTAGAATGAATCTTGGAAATATATTTTTGAAGAATTATTTGTTTCAACATATTTCTGAAAAGAATATTTGATTCAAATATATTTTGCTGCTGAATGAATATATAAGGAAGACTTGTACCCTAGTTTTATTCACCAATTCAATGTTATTGAATTGAGTCTTTTAGGGTTTCATTGTTAAGCCTTGTGCTTTATTTTGTGAGCCTCTCTTTGTATCATATTGATGCACTGAGCAGGACCTGTAGTTGAGTTGTATCAAAACCATAGCTTTACAAAAGAATACTTTTTAGGGTTTTGAGTCATTGTTACTTGTGAGCCTTTCTTGTATCACCTTGATACATGTTAAGGACTGTGTTTTATTGAGTTGTAAGTTGTACTACTTCTAGGCTTTGGAGCACGGAGGTAGTTTATGTTTGAAGGTAACTTCATCTTTTTGAGTTGTAATCAGATAATCACAAGGGATGTGATTGATTGAGGGATGTGAGATGGGATCTCAGATCTCAGATCTAGGAGTTCCTAGGTTGAAGTCAATATGGGTAGGTCCTAGGTCTAGAGTTGTAAACGAGGGGTTTGCTGAGAACTTAAAATAAGGACTACATTAGTGGATTTCCTTCCTGACTTGGTAGCCCCCAGATGTAGGTGAGTTGCGCCGAACTGGGTAAACAAACCAATTGTGCCTTTTACTTTTTTGTCCTTTATATTTTCTCTGTGCTGTTTGTTTTCTGGTAGCTCGATGTTGAAACATCTTACTCGACATTCTGTTTGTGTCTGACGTTGAAACATCATATAAAACATCTAAAAGTTAGCCTACCAGAATTTCATACTTGGCATAGGGGGTGTGTTATAGAATCCCGATGTTCCTATTGAGGGATGTGCTGGTCCATTTGGTGTTGTTGTGTGTCAGTTTGAGAGTTGGGCTAAACTATGCGAGGAGATATTAGGGAGGTCTTTCCGTTTGGTGTGTTTGGCGTGGTGTGACCTAAAAGTTGTAAGATGTGGAAGAGGGATTATGCAACTTTGAGAAGGGAAATTCATTGTCATCAAATAACACATGGTGACAAATGGTAATTTTATTTGAGGATATATCATAGAATTTGTAAACACAATGGATTGATGGATATCTTAAGAAGACATATGAGGTTAAACGTGGTTGAAGACATCTTAAGAAGAAAATAAATGATAACGCAAGCAACTAAAGACACGTAAGTGAGAGTATGATGGGTGTTTTGATATAGGATTTTGAGAAGTGGGTGATAATGAAGATTTTGACTTGGTAAAATATTTAATATTTACGAGATATGTGGCCATGCTTGTAAAACGTGATGCCAAAAGTACGGTGGTAGTGAAGCATGAATTAATAGTATTCGAACGATATTATTACTAGAAGGAATCTTTCTTTCGACTTTACCATTTTATGGCGATGTACAAGGACATGATAAGAGAAAATAAATTCCTTTTGTTCCATAAAGATTTTGAAATTTACCATTTACATTTTCTCCACCATTCTCACATTGAATATTTTGACTTCCCGTTGATATTGAGTTTTAATATGCAATCTTAATTTTTAAATTGTTGAATAGGCTTGAGATTTGTTTGAAATTGAAAATGTCTATAAACAAATTGAGCAATCGCCGAAAAAAGAACATAATATTTGTGACTCAAAGAGCTCATATAAGGAGAAGTCCACACACCACTATGTAAAATGTCAAATGACATATTTGTAGAATTATGAGAACTAATAAATGAAAAATTAACATGTTTACTATGAGGGCAAGAATGACAAAAAAATGAATTCCATTGTGGAATTTTATTACACTTGAACAATTCATTTCGACTAAGGGAGTCTAGAAGAACAGGTGCTCCTGGATGACCTAAACGAACATGCTAAATAAAAGAAGACAATGTTACAAAGGAAACCAAAGACACAACTTTACTAATGGTGGTGATAAGATGTAGCTCGCCTTGACTCTTACATCTCGTTATAGGCTTCCCCGTTTGAAATTCCTTCACAGAAAAACCAAACGGATCAAATTCGACAGAAACTTTGTTATCTGTAATGGATTTTATGGCTTTGTTTTCATAATGCTCTCCCTATTAATACTCGTCGACATCATTGCAGCATGGTAGCTTCTCCAAGCTGCACATGTTGCTCTTCACACATAGATGATATTCTTCACTGTTTGCGTGATTGCCCGCACTCTATAGAGCTTTGGCTCCGCTTGAATATGTGGCGCTATAATAATTTTTTCTCTGAATTTGATGTCAAAGGTTGGCTTCATGAGATGAGAAAGGGTACTTCCCCTATTTTGTTTATTACAAGAGTATGGTATGCTTGGTGTTGGAGAAACAATATTATTTTTGAGGATCAACACTGACGTATTCAAGATGTGGTGCGAAAGACATTTTTGTTACATGATGAATGCATTTCTTACTATCCCAATCTTGGTTTGGACCCACACTCATCATGCCCCTTAGCTCATTGAACCCCCCCTCCGGAAGGTACAGTTAAACTCAATATTGATGGTAGCTTTCTAGAAGATTTGGGTTATTTAGGTGTTGGTGGTGTTGTTTTGAAACCACGATGGAGATTGGATAACTGGTTTTTCTCGCTATGAAGCAGGAGGTGATGCGTTATTAGCTGAGTTACGTGCTATCTAGATAGGTCTTGATTTTTGTAATCTAAAAGGTTATGTCAACATTATTTGTGAGAGTGATTGTTTGGAAGCAGTTAACCTGATTATTGATGGTCGTGATCATACCTTGCACACTTATGCTACCGACATCCTTCATATTAGAGATGCCTTACATGAAAATGGTAATACAACATTGGTGCATGTTCTTAGGGAACAAAATATGTGTGCAGATTTTATGGCTAAGGAAGGATCACATGCAAGGTGCTCTGCTCGCTGGAACTGCCATCCGTCTGACATGGAATCTCTCATTCTGAGAGATAAGCTTGGATCTTAGTTTTGCCTCTCCATCTTTTTCTTTTTTCTTTTTGCCTCGTTACTTTATAACACTAAAAAAAAGTTATTCAATTGTTTGAAACACATTTAAGGGAGTATCTTTTAGCCAAAATATTGTGAAAACCTATATCAAGACCAAATTGAAGGGTTAGGCGTCAGCCATGTTTGTTTTGAGTTTTGACTAAAATCTTTCAAGCTGCAACAACTAAATCAACCCCATTATAGTTTCTAAAAATGACTATAATTCCTTAAAATATATTATCAGGACCAGACGTCAACATTATTTTGTACTAATCTAGAGGAAGGGGAAACTAATTAAA
>Ga0315915_1003721_pt1 | contig 19316 bp, 11 predicted proteins | sample MpolbnodulesMG_FD_207738 | JGI IMG/M metagenome (GOLD analysis project Ga0315915, IMG submission 207738) | Medicago polymorpha root nodule microbial communities from Los Angeles, California, United States - branched nodules | ecosystem: Host-associated > Plants > Roots > Nodule | place: USA...
TATATATATATTCTCTCTCAAAGTGTATACACTATAACGTGTCCAAACATTTTTCTTTAATTTATCTTCCACTACGGGCCGGGGCTTTTACTGTAGAATAGCCAACCCTAAAAATTGCGTTAAGCGAAATAGTCAAACATAAGAGAACGTGCTCTCACAATCAATATGGTTTTATAACAGTTGTTTTTGACACTTTTGACCATAGACTGTTGGTATTCTACACAGGGTTATGCTCACGAGGACAACAACTCTTTTTTCCCCTTAGTTATACTTCCTCCTTCTCACAATACGTGTCCTCTTTTCTAATTTTCTGTCTCAAATTATTTGTCTATTTTACAATAACAAGACAACATTTATTATTATTTTTCCACTAACATATTCTTATTTATTTCACTTCAATCATCTATAACTACTCCATTAACTACGATTAATAAAGTGTTTTAGTAAATGAAACATATTTTACCATTAAAATCAACATTATTAATCATTGAGTCATGCTATATGTAGCGAAAACTCTTTTCCCGAAATTTTCACGAACGCTTGCAGCTATTACACAAGACAAGACTCTGAAAGAAATCCACTCCCACCCAGGCACCCACCTTTGTTCACAAGTTCTTTGCCACAGACTCCCATTCCTGCAACTGATCTCAATTATGCAACAAAAAATCAGCTACAAACTTCCTTGCTTGATCTTGCCTATGGTGATTTATAGAACTTAAAAGCATAAAATTTAGTGCTAAAACTTCTTGTAAGTTATATCTCTTCCAAAGTTGAATAAAATGGACCAACAATATCAGACAATTGACCAAACAACCAACAACCACAAACAAATCAATTCATTTTACATGTACAATCTATTCAATTTGCAGAGAATTAAACTGTGATGACTTGAATACTTGAACTTACAGAAACAGAGGCGGCGAAGGCAGAGGAAAGCATGTTCTGAGAAAACAGTGAAAACACACATGATATGATGAAGATGGGAGGAACAGAGATGCGCACACAGTTGAGGGAACACTGCATGGAAAAGCACAATCAAGCAGAATGAGGGTGTGGGTGTGGCAATGCAACCATGAGACAATAAAAACTGAGGTTGCGCTTAAATTTGGTCAAGCGGTTACTTTTGGAAAGTTGAGAGAAGCAATAAATGCATGCACACGTGACAACGTCATTCGGGACACATTCGCTGTAAATTTTGTCGGGAGATTTAGCATTTTTCTTAATCATTTCTTTAATACATTGTAAAACTCAAATTGGACACCAAATATGAGACGGAAAAAGTAACTTATAAGAAGAGTAGCGCTAACAACACTCTATTTTCAACACTTTCTCAAATACTTACATCTTTATTGATTTAAATCAAGGTGAATCTCACACTTTGAAAATGACTTTCACTTAAATGACATAATTTCATCTAATAAGAGAGTGGTTACAGAGAAAGTGTTGAAAAGAGTGTCTTTAACATTCCTCGTTATAAAAATGTCTTTTTTATAAAATTAAAGTTTTTATTTAATGATATAGAGACACACATTGATATATTTTATTTTATTTTTATTTTTTTTTGGTCAAATAGCCCAGTAACTAGAGCTTACACAATTTAATTGTGGAGAAATAGAGTGTCCGGGGTTCAAACTCCGACCCCTGCATATAATATGCAATATCTCTATCAACCAAGCGAAACTCACGGGGATAAACACACATTGATATATTTTATATTGTTTTTTTATAGTGTATGATATTTGCCTCCATGACTTTTCAAAATTCCTGTATCGTATCTAGTTTGTACGTACATGGTTATAAATAAGTGCAATCCATAGATGTATTTGCCACTCAAACAAAACTCAACACTTCTTCATTTTATTTGGTTGCATCCATTTCTTTCTTTATTTGTTTTAACATGACTTCTTCATCACCATTATTGTTCACAGTGCGGAGGTCCCAACCAGAGTTGGTGCTTCCAGCCGCACCCACTCCTCGTGAAGTTAAACTCCTCTCTGACATAGATGATCAAGAAGGCCTTCGTTTCAATCTTCCTGTCATATTTGTCTTTCGTCACGAACCATCAATGAAAGAGAAAGACCCCGTTAAGGTTCTTAAACATGCACTCTCACAAACACTTGTGTATTACTATCCAGCTGCAGGAAGGATTAGGGAGGGTGCTGGGCGGAAGTTGATGGTGGATTGCACTGGCGACGGTGTCATGTTCGTTGAAGCTGAAGCTGATGTAACACTTGATCAATTTGGTGATGCTCTGCAACCTCCATTTCCTTGCTTCCAAGAAATTCTATACGATGTTCCAGGCTCAGAATTTATTATTGACCGTCCCATCCGACTCATACAGGTCTTATTATACTAATTCTCACATCCTTGAAATTTATTGTAAAAAAGAAACATCCTTGAAATTTTCTAGGTCTCTTGACTATGTGAATTTGAAAATTTAATCTCTAGCAAAATTCCAAAATGATTATAATGAGATGGAAAGATTCCATCAAGTTAATATATGATAATTTCCGAGCTTTCTAATATTGACTCGGTCCAATGGTGGCCCTTCATTTTTATTGGGATAAAAACCATTATTTACAAAAAGAGCTCTTATACATGAACCATCTTAGGTGACATACATACTTTGACACTTACAAATAATTGTGACATGTGACAAAAACATTGAAAGAAGAGATGAGAGAGGGTGATGATGTGATGTGAAATCACTAAAATATCCCTACCATATGAAGGTGTACATGAGAGATGCATAAAAAAAGGTGTTCACCTATCTTTTTCCTTGCGAAAAATGGTAAATGTCCAACTTTACACTATTTTTAAGTGATTCATTTTACATACACTCGACAACTTCAATGACTAATAGCTTGTTTGGAATAACGGTAAATTTGCATTTCTCGCATCCCGATGCATATTTAATGTGAAATTGAAGAAGCTACATTTTGTAGCTTTAGAAAAAAAACATACAGCATTCACCACTGAAACAAACAGGAGCTAAATATAACTGCCTAAAAAGACTAATGCCACTGATTTGATTTTTTTTAATAGTTTATAGCATATTAACATACATACATCTTTAGGCTACACATATGATAATTAGAATTAAAATGACAGGTTACACGTCTCAAGTGTGGTGGTTTCATATTGGCCTTAAGTTTGAACCATACAATGGGCGATGCAGCTGGTTTGAGACAATTCGTGACTGCATGGGCAGAAATGGCTCGAGGAGCAAATCAACCTTCCATTCAACCTGTATGGAATAGGGAGATTCTAATGGCAAGGGACCCTCCGCATATTACTTGCAACCATCGTGAATACGAACAAATACTCCCGCCAAATACGTACATCAAGGAAGAAGATACTACTATTGTAGTCCATCAATCTTTCTTCTTCACATCTGTTCACATAGCCGCGATTCGTCGCTTGGTTCCACTTCACCTTTCTCAATGCACTGCATACGATCTTATCACTGCATGTTATTGGTGTTGCCGCACAAAAGCGTTGCAGGTAGAGCCAGATGAAGAGGTACGAATGATGTGCATCGTTAATGCACGTTCCAGGTTTAATGCTAACCCTTTCTTGCTTGTTGGATATTACGGTAACTGTCTTGCTTTCTCGGCGGCCGTCACCACCGCAAAGGAGCTTTATGGAAACCCATTAGGTTATGCAGTGGAGTTGATAAGAAAAGCAAAAGCTCAAGTTACAGAGGAGTACATGCATTCTTTGGCAGATTTTATGGTTATTAAGGATCGATGTTTATTTACAACTGGAAGAACTTGTATGGTGTCAGATTGGAGTCGTGCTAAGTTCTCAGAAGTGAATTTCGGATGGGGTGAAGCTGTGTATGGTGGAGCAGCAAAAGGTGGAATTGGATCTTTTCTTGGGGGAACCTTTCTTGTCCCGCATAAGAATGCAAAAGGAGAAGAAGGGTTAATATTACCAGTTTGCTTGCCCCCTGAAGATATGAAGAGGTTTGTTAAAGAGTTAGATGATATGCTTGGTAGCCAAAATCATCCTACAAGGAGTGCTCCTAGTTTCATCTTGTCTACCTTATAGTTTGTAGCTTGTGATGTTCCGATTGATATATAAATAATTCAGTGTTAGTCAAGTTAAATAAAATTGTGTGCTGTGTGTGCAATAATGAAAAGGAAGGAGTTTAAAATAAATAAATAAATATGAAAAGCAAGGTCTATTTTCTTATTTGGGGTGTGGATAGGGTTGATGGGGTGTCCTCTAATCTTTTCTCATTTGTTATTGTGATAATTTAAAATATGTAATAAAAGATAGTTTGTTTTGTTGTGTCTTTGGTCATGGTTGGGTGCATTGATTTGTTTTTTTTTTCTTTTCTTTTTTCTCTTTCATTCTTTGGCATACTTTGTGTTTTTTTTTTAATGGGAAATTTATTAAAACGAAACCAACACAAGACGTGAACGGTGTGTAACAGGGCAACAATACAAAATTGTGCTAGAACCTGCTTGCACACAAAATAAGCATCACCAGGCCATACTTCGCGTCTTTGATAGTTTTTCATTAATATATTTTGTTGATCTTTAAAAAAAAAAATGTAATAACGGATAGCTAAAACAAAATTGTCTAAAAGAGTTGGTAACTTATTTGGGGCTCACACTCTTTCATAAATATTCTCTTTGTAATTATGATCGTTCTCAGAAACAATTTTACGAGACCAAAGTTGAATGAGTATGATTTTATAAAGACTACATTTTTTATTGAGGTATATATTTATTTTTTTGGTAGTGTTATTGAGGTATATATTTATTTAACTCTAAAAGAAAGCTATATAGAAATAAATAAAAAATAGGTGAGTTTTTACTCAAACTCACAAGTCACAAATTAAATCAGTGAAATTGGTTTAGCCAAGCATGAATGAATAGAAGTCTTGTAGCACCCTCCATGCTATTTGTGCGCCCTATTTCAAATTCCAAAATCTAAAAAACGGGTTTTGAACGTATTTTAATCTTTCGGTGTTTGAGAAGGGAGTAGAGGAAGATAAAAAATGATAAAAAAAAAAAGAGGCTTTAATATGTGTTTTGTCCCTACAGTTAGGGGTCATTTAAAAATTGGTCCCTCTAATCGTTAATCCTGTAATCTGCCCTCGCAAATATTAATCATTTAAAATTTCGTCCCTCATCCCAATTAATCACTGCCACGTCAGTAATTTGATGATGTGGCACTGCTTATTGATTCATATGCATGCAGAATGACCAAAATGCCCTTGGAATTTGATTCAGCTTAATCCAGAATCACAAATAACCCAGAAGAACAAACATAACAAAATCGAATGAACAAAATGGAAGAAGCTCTTCTCCCTTTCCCCTAACTTAAATGACACTAGAAGAAGCAAACTCTGAATCAAAATCTCAAAATCGAATTGAGAAAATATGGTTTCAAAGACGGAGATACTGTTAGAAACTGCACAACCGCTTGAATCGAATAACAATGGTGAAGACAAGAAAGATAAACTAATTAAAATTAGAATCTCAAATTCGAGCAAGACAAACTCGAACCCAGATTCAACAATGATAGGCAGAGGGAAAAGTTGCAATATTTACATTTGATTTGGGAATTGATTAAATGGGTTTGTACTTGTTTAGAGATTAATAAAGATGGGTTAAAGTGGTAACATGATTTACTGTTTGTGTTGTAATGGAGGATCCAAAGGTTCACTTACCTAGTGTAAAAGAGATGCTATTTGTAATTCCAGATCTGTTGGTGTTGTTGTTGAAGAAGACATGAAGAAGATGAGAAGAGGGAGAAATGTCACAAACCCAGAAAAATCAATAAAAATTGGGTTTGGATTGAAGAATAAAGGTTAAAGGTGTGGTGTTGTGGTGGATACAAGGATGAAGAAGATGAAGAGTGATAGAGGGATGAAGGCTGCCGAAGAAGAATGGGAAAATTGGAAACCCTCCCCTGCATTGGAAGAGGGGTTTTCGAAGATGATGAAGGAAGGGTATAAAGGTCATTTCGGTTTGGTCTCAAATGAAGAGGGGCATTTTTGTCCATTCCCGTGCTCTTTTGCTGAGTCAGACAAGTGGTTGGCTAATCTGGTGACGTGGTTGTCATTATGTGGGTCAAGGGACGAAATTTTAAATGATTAATATTTGCGAGGGTAGATTGCCAGGATTAACGATTACAGGGACCAATTTTGAAATGACCCCTAATTGCAGGGACGAAATAGATATTAAAGCCAAAAAAATATAAGGAGAATAACTTTTTACTTGGTGCCTTTGGCTAGTATTCCTACACAACAAATCCATTAAAAAGACAAAAACTGCAATCATCTATTGGGGGCTGACCTGTTGAACCATTAGCTCCAAACTAGAAGGAATTTCCTCGTTACTACCCAGCCGCACCAAACTAGAAAAGTGACCAACTTCCTCTGTGACATTGTTTAATACAAAGTGAAATGAGGTGCTGGCCTGAGGTAGCTGGACTTGTTGTGGGGAAGACACATGCATTATAGGGTATGGAGGTATCTCCACAATATAGCTTTTGGACACCTCAACACAGTAAGTTATGTAGGTCATTGTTGTCAACATGTGCTTCAAATGATTTAGATGTGTCATTACCAACATTCTTTGATTTTTTAACATATTGCTGAACTGTTGGCTTATTCACATGCTTCGAATTTTTACCTCGATCAACCTTGTCAAGAACTTTTTTAGGGTGCAACTAGCAACATTCTATGACATTGCGGTCATTGATTTTGCAAAATGCGTTGTGATTAATCCATATCCACTAAAACTCTATTTTGCGTGGAAGTGTATAATGTTAGCGGCGCACCGATTGCACTTGCAATTTCAAATAAGGTTTGTTTCAGCCAGCCAATACTCTTGAAGAAACTCCATGAGTCATATCCATACATGGCCATGGCGTGAGAGGTGAAGGTCGTGACAGTAGCAACTCACGTACTTGGATTCATTTAGTTGGTAAAATAATTTTGTATCGGTTTTTCTCTATTCAAGTTATAAAAAAATCTTAAAAGTAGTGTTATAAATCCATTGAAATCTTTCTTATAAATCCATTAAAATCTGTGTCATAAATCTTGAATGTAAAATGTCTTTTAAAATCTCACAGAATCAATACAATCTTACAAATCTTTTAAAATCTCATAAACTTTTTTTTACCAAAATAGTCTTTTAAAATCTTAATCGAATACACCTCTAAGTATTGCACCAAATTGCATACGTGTGTGAGGAGAGACCAATTGCAACATGTTATGGGAACAAGCAAGCAAGCAATGAATATGCCAATTGCAATTGATATGGGAAACTATAACACAAACAAACCAATCAGAAACAGGAACAAGCAAATTGAATATCAACAATAGATCGGTGGTGGATGGTGTTACGATTTGAGTAGGCGGTACTCATGTTAGAACTCTAGCAGAGCGTGTCTCCAATTGATTCAGATTTTATTGAATAGTCAATCAGTCTCTTTCAAACACTCTCTACTAAGAGCTTACTCTTTTATTTAACTAAATCAATGTCAGATTTTTTTTAATTTTTATTTTTTGAACAGGGACTAACTAGCCACGCAGCAATATAAATGAGACGGCAATGAGAATTAATAAGGATTGGAAATTCATAATAACGTGAATTCTAATGAAAAAATAAACACAAACTGAAATTGAAAATCAATAATAAATCTGTAGGTCTAATTCTTATTCGAAACTGAATTGAAAAAAAAGAAAACGTGATACTAAAAACACGTCCCCCCTTGTTCTGATCAGCAGAGCCTCTTTTTATAGCATTGAATTTGCAACCGGATTACTCAAACTTGCTCCCAAAGATGTGGGAATGGATTGGGATAAAATCTGAATTTTTAGCAGTAAAACTCGCCGGCTTTTGTTCCTTCATGCGTTCCCTTCTTTCTTGGCTGATCTGATTTGCGTGTGACATCAGCATGATGTCATTAGTTGGTGATGGGCTGACCGTAGTAGCTCAATTTTCTCTTTTCACCTTCTTCTTGATTCTTTTACTTTTGACACCCTCGTTACCTGAAACACAACGAAATACTAGTCAGAAGACATGCAAAACACAATAAACGACCTTAAAATAAATGAAAATTAAACTATTTAGACAATGTATTTTGCGTGTTATCCAACCTACACTTTAAAAATATATCATACAAAAAGTGGTGAGACTCACATGAATTTTATATAATAAAATAGGAAATGTTAGAGAATGTTGCTAACACCTAGGAGCGGACCTGAACAAGGCACAATGTGGCAAGCGCTACACCTATTTAAGTCCAAACTTTTTTTATTTTTTATTTTTATAATTTTTTGTACAATTTATACATATGTCTATATTTTTATTCATATATCAATACTACATTTTTTTATAATTTCTATGCAATTGCGACTTACTTCAAAAAAAAAAAAGAGCGCAACACGCTCACCCGTACATATGCACAAATATCCAGTTAGAGCATTTGACATCTCTTGTAACCTATAGAGAAGAGATATTCTTAGAACAATTAGTAACGATATAATTTTAGTTCATTTTCAACAAATAGAAAATATATTATTTTCTTTATAATTTTGGTTGCTACAACTTTTTTTAAAATAATTTCTTATTAAATTTAATATTATTTAATTATTTGACAAAAAATTTTTGTCTCACTGGTATTGAAAGTCCAGATCGCCCCGCTAACACTCCTCTTATTGCCCTCCAGTGAAAACTTTATGCAGTTTTCTACAGTTCAAAATGTAAACCATTAAATACATCATTTCTCTTTATTTTGACATTTAATTCCTCGCATGTACTCCCTCAGTCCCGGATTAACTGAGCCAAAAGCTCATTTCACATGTATTAAGAAAAATGTATAAATGAAGGAGAGAGAGAAATAGTTTTAAGTGCATTTCTTAAGTATTGGTGCATTCTCCACTATCATAAATGTAAAGTGGAATATATTAAATTGGAAATGATGAAAGTAGTATTAATTAGAGTTATAAATGGAAAAAAGTAATTAATATTGTATTAAAGAGAAAGTGAGGGTGAGAAAGTTACAGCTTTCTTTTGGACAAAATTGCCCCTTATATTATATGAATGGACAAAATTGTCCATGCCACATAGGGGGTGTAGAGCGGGATTTGCCACATGGGAGTGTCTGTGTATAATCACTCTTAAACTTTTTTGTGTACTTGGAACGTATCCATCCCTGCTTGTTGACAAGCACGTGAGGAAATAGTGTGCAACTCGTTTGTGATAAGGAATCAGGGAAAGAAACATCTGTCTGTCTGTCCGTCCCTTTCTAAATCTATATTTCCCCCTCCGAGGATTTTAGTTTTGAAGTTGCCTCCTTTTAGATTAGATCTCTAGAAACCAACCACCGAATCTTTGGTCGCAAAGTTGGAACAATCATGCTCCTCCACTCTGCTTCGCTGTCATTTAGGTACTTTATCTTGTTCCACTTTTCATCCTTAACTTCCTGCTATATTGGTCACCCGAAACTCCTTGCTCAATAATGAATATCCACTTTCCATTTTATGACCACTTTGTTTACATTCATTGTTCTCATTTGGAGTTAAGTTAGTGAACATTATTTCTATGAATGGCATCAATTAGAAGAACCTTGTCTCCTGTTCCTCGAGCCGCAAATGTAGATGTCTGTTCAGTATCTTCCCCGTTGACTAAGTCCTCTCCTAGCCCCCAGAAGTCTATTCCATCCGATGGATTGTTACCTTCTTCATTCACCTCACTGGATTCCAGTGCTTTTTTGCTTGGTTTTTTCTTCCCAAGATCTTTGAGGAATATTGAGAAATCAAAGCCTAAGGGTCAGCTTTGGAGAAAGGTGCTTTTCCATTTTTTCATTTGTTTCATGGTTGGTGTTTCTATTGGCCTCATCCCGCTCGCATCAACCAACTTGTCCTTGAATCTCATGTCAAGAAATCAAGGTTTCTCTTTTGAGGTTATATCCACTGTAAAAAAATTCCAGTCACTCGAAAATGTGAAGATAAATGAGACACCATTAGTTGAGGAGGCTGTGAAGTTTGATGCTACTTTGATTTCTGCAGTACAAGAACAAGAACTAACAGATGGTGTAACGTATAATATATCAGATAGCCAATTCAGTGATGAATCATATTTGGAGTCTCGAAAGCTTCTTATAATTGTCACACCAACTTACAATCATCTATTTCAAGCTTATTATTTGCATCACTTGTCACAAACTTTGAAATTGGTCTCCCCTCCTTTGTTGTGGATTGTTGTTGAGATGAATTCTCAATCTGATGAAACTGCTGACATTTTGACAAGTAGTGGGATTATGTATAGACATCTCATATGCAAAATGAATCTAACCAACACAAGCCATAGGAGCATTCTTATGAGAAATGTTGCAATAGCTCACATTGAAACTCATCGCCTCAATGGAATTGTTTATTTTGCAGACAATGATAACATCTATTCGGTTGAACTCTTCCAGCAAATGAGAGAAATAAGGTATTTTTAGTTCAATCAATGTTACTCGGTGTGATAATTTCTGTTATTCACCTCTCCCCTTAGATAAACTTGTGTTATAAAGAAAATCGTTACATCATATCGTTCTTTCCTACAATATTTTTGCAGGCGATTTGGAACATGGACTGTTGCAAGATTATCAAAGGATAGACGTGGCATCCTCTTGCAAGGGCCCATTTGTAATGGAAGTGAAGTGATTGGATGGCACACAAATAATGAATCAGGTGGGAATTCTAAAAGATTTCATGCTGAAATACAAGGCTTCGCCTTCAATAGTACGATACTATGGGATCCAAAGAAGTGGCACCGACCGTCTCTTAAACCTATCAGGCAGCTCGAATCAGTCAAGGAAAATTTGTGGGTTGGTAACTTAGCGTATTTTCTTCTTTGGTGTTCTTACATATTATACAGTATAGGATAGTGTAGTATAGTATAGTATATCATTTTCTGTATCCAACTCAACCTGTTGAAATTGGTCTGCAGCTGAAATGTATCGAATTTCTGATTACATAACATTTGTCCCTTGCGGTCGGGGGATGTTCTACATATCCACATGTTATGGCTATCCTCTCCTGTTGAGCGAAACAAAAAATGTAGCTTACTGATTGATCAAACCTGATATGATGTTTTGATCAATTGTGAATTTATTTATTTTTTCGCTATATGCAGGTTAGCACATTGATTGAGCAGATTGTTGAAGATGAAAGTGAAATGGAGGGCCTAATGAACGACTGCTCGAGAGTTATGGTTTGGAATATTGATCTTGAGTCATCTTATTCCTTCTATCCTAAAAAATGGATTACAGAGAACAACCTAGACGTCATTTGGAATCTTCCACTTGTGTGAAATTCTTCATAAAGAAGCGGGAAGCACTATATTTTCATCCTGTTGTGAGTTAAAACTTTAGTTTTTAACTATTACTTTTATATCGCATTCCTATTCGTTTTATCAAAATAAATTACTGATTCATTTTATATTTCAAGTTTTACTTTGTAGATGTTTGAAACAATGCCAGATTTCCAGTAGCAAAACTGATTCTTTGTTAGATTAAAAAATGTCCCGCTGAAGTTAATTTAGGAAAGAAAATAGGAAGATATGCTTTTCCTGCAAATACCAAACAACCCGTCTCAAATAAAACCACCCAACTCTTCCCTTCATTCTTTGTACTCCAGTTCCTTCTATAATTGAATTGAATCTTAAGAATTATAGGTTTAGGAAAGGGAAGAAGGATGAGAGAAAGACGGCTCAAGTTAATGAACCAAAAATATTATCGACAGTTACAATGTGTTACAAAAGACAAAGCACCAACCTTTGTATATACTAATACTGAACTCTTGATCATAGTTAAAATTAAAAAGGGAAAAGTAGACAGGAAATATAAAGAAATATGGAAACTGCTCCTTATAAATCATTTTAAGATACTTTAAGATATTCTAAGATACTTTATATACTTTAAACACCTGTATGTTTTGTAAGATGTAAAAGAAGGAGGAATTATTGTCTTAAATGTGTTGTCAATTTGTCATATACTCAATTTATACAGCCTTTTTTAACTTTTGATTTAAATTGTTTCAGCATTCTGTTTTGTACTGCAGGGAAGATTATAAAGAACTGGAAGTCATCATGCTAGTGCTTTATTGTTTATTATCATCTTCTCAGATGGCTACACCTATTCGAATATCCCATTCGCCATCACAGTGACCTGCGATACCATCCCTACGAGTCCATTGATTAATAGTGCATTTTAACCTCTAACAGCCTGTGCATTATAATTAAAAACCAGGTTCCTTCTGATCTTTCAAGAGGCAAATGTTTCAGTTGTCCAGTTGGTCCTATCATATAGTATTTGTTTGTTTTAACAATTTAATGGTGTCTCTCGTGTTACATTGTGATGAATTTTGAATGTCAAATAGTAATGTTTAACATTTGAATGCATACCTATTCGTAATCATTTTTCATTTAAATTTTTATGTAATATTATCTCTAGAAAATTTGATGTTAAATTTTACACTTAAATAAGTTTTTTGTCCCTAAAAATATAGCGAATTTTGATTTTAGCCGCTAAAAAAATTAAACAGAATGTTTTCGTCCTTGCAAAATAATTTATTTTGTTTTTGGTCCCTAACGAATATAATTTTGCCGTGTTCTTGACATTTTTTGAACATAATATGAACATACAAAAATTGAACATAATAAACGGATATAACATGAACTACTTCCCTATTTTTCTGATTCCTCCAAGTCGGCCATCATATATGCGAGTCATACTTACCCCTCAAGATTCACTAAACCATTCTTTTACTTGAGTTGATCCGCGGGTCATGCTTCTTCCTGAAGTGTCACATGGATTAGTTGCGAAGTCTCTTTATAAATAGAGGATTGTCTCAGTTCAATAGATACATTGAACAATCTTCTGAGTTATCGAACTTTTCTTCTCTTCTCCCCTTTAGTTATTAAGTTATCAAATTGATCTTTTTTCCTTCTTTTCTTTTCTCCCTTTTAATATTGAGTGGTATTCATATCATATCAGAGTGGATGTAATAGCCATAAAGGGTGTGATTCTTGAACGGTTTCCTATTGTGCAATAAAAAATAATGATCTAGGTTGTTTTCTCCTGGGACGTCGTGGTTGATTTTCTACCTTTTTACAATTTTGAACAGTAATATCTTCAGTGATATTTTTCAAGGTAATTTTTGAACTACAAAATCAACAACCACAAATACCATTGGATGTCCGACGAAGTGCTTAGTTGGCGTTTGGTGTATAGCGTAAAAATGGTTGGTGCTAAGACTCTGGAGCCTGCAGGGGTTAATCTGTTGATCGGCTGGAAGATTGTTTGTCCAAGTTAGGATGCTCGAATTTGCAACCATGACAATGAAATTGGTTTCACGATGTATGAAATCTTGTTTTGGGATATGGGTTTCAAGCTCCCATTTACTAATTTCAAGGTGTGGCTGATGAATCACCTTTGATTGACCCCTTTGCAAATCCACCCAATTTTGTCCTTGGATACCGATCTCTGTGTTGCTATATGGTGGATTTATACTTATGTTACAATGTTCTGCTTCCTCTTTCTCCACAAACCAAAAGTATTGCTTGGAAAAGTGGGTCTACCTCACCCAACACAACTACAAAATCTTCGACCCATTACAAGGTTAGGGGGAGACTCATGAGACTAATGGAGCGTGAGTGTCCTCTTGGACAAAACAGATACGACTGGGTAGGTGGCGATGGAGGACGATGAGAAACTGATTCAGAACATGTTCAAGAGATCCCCTCTTTGGTGGTTGAAGGGGTAATTCACAGAACCTTGAGACAAATCGTTGCTAAAGTTGAAGTACCTTATGAACAAGGGCGGTTCTTAAATGGAGGCTCGTTTACTTGGTACATACTTTTCTCCTTACTAACATGCCTCGTTCTAACTCCTTGCTTGTTTACTAATTCGAGTATTTCTCTATTTTGTTTTGCAGACAAGATGAATAGTGGACTTTTTCCAACAGTTAAGGTCGGGTGGTGTGATGTCGCCCTTGACCTTTGATGGATTGGTCGTTCCTTAAACGAGGGTTGTTAGGTTTGATGGCGGTTCCCTAGTGACTGCGTCGGGTCAGCGTTATCTGCCTCCAGCAAAGATGAAAATAAATCATACTAGACCATCCACTCGTGCATCGCACGGGTCATATCAACTATAATATATAAGAATAAGAATAAATCATATCACATTATAGATTTGACACGTAATTGAAATTAAAATACCTTTAGTGTTTTGTAAAAAAAAAGGAGATTTAGAAAGTCGATTAAAAATGTAATTTTCATATTCTAACCAATAACATGGTAAAATTGGTTGTTTGCAAAATTGTTAATTTAAAATTTAGGCTTAATAAGGTATATGAATACTCCCTAAAAAAAACAGGGAAGAAAATTGTCGGTGGCTTAGTGGATAGGAATGAAATCGTCGAGATGCATTTTTTTAGATGGAATTTGTTAGGTTAAATTACTGCTAAACTAAATTAATAAATAAGGAAAATATTAGGTTAAATTGCTCCAGACCCAACAAAATTAATAAATAAGGATGATGATATTTCCTTAAAAAAAATGTACAAAATATTGTAAAAAAAAGGTTTGAAATTGGTGTGATGCATTTTTTTAGTATTAAATAAGTGTACAAAATATTTTCTTCAAAAAAAAAAGTGTACAAAATATTGTAAAAAAAGAGCATAAAATTGGTTCAAAAAAAAGTGTACAAAATATTGTAAAAAAAAATGCATGAAATTGGTGCGATGTATTTTTCTAGTATTAAATAAGTGTACAAAATATTGTAAAAAAAAAAAAGAAGGCAAAAAGGATAGGAATGAAATTGGTGCGATGCATTTTTTCAGATGAAATTTGTTAAGTTAAATTATTGCTAACCTAATACAGAAAATTTGAGGGAAAATATTAGGTTAAATTGCTGCAGACCTAACAACATTAATAAATAAGGATTTCTAAAATTAAAAACAAAATAATATTTTCTTCTTTAAAAAAAAAACACAATAATATTTTTATAAGATGCAAACAAGATGAAGAGTGTGGACTTTTTTCCAACAGTTAAGGTCGGGTGGTGCGATGACGCCCACACTCCGGATGGACCATTCGTTCCTTAAGGGAGCGTTGCTAGGTCCGATGGGAGCTCTCGAGTGATTGCTTTGGGGTCAACGTTTTTTGCAGCGTCCTTCGGCTCTAGCAAAGATGAAAAAAATTATATTTACTAGAATTAAAAACAAAATAATATTTTCTTGTTAAAAAAATTAAAATAATAATATTTTTATAAGAACTAAAATAAAAAGTTTATCCATTCAAGAAAGAAAGTTTTATATTTGCAATGAATAAAAACATATTTAACAGGCCAACATAGTGTGACACAAATGATAGATATTGAGTTATTTACCCATTTGGTCCATAGTTCAGTCCATAATTAGTGTGTATAGAAAAACATTAGTTAGAGGAGGTCAACCTTTTAAATCTTAGTTATCTTGAAATGGTTAGTCAATGTAGTTGCGAAAAATACCATTGTTTTTTTTTTGGTCTAATTGCACAGTGGCTATAACTTTAAAGAGAATACGTAGGATACCTTTGATTTAACCTAAAGAAAAACTTTCCTTTAGAAGAAAAAGTTATTACTAAAAAAGCAAAATTACATTTTTTTTATGGAGAAAAATCATAATTCCATAGTAAGCCAAAACACAAGTGACATAAATTTTAGGACTAAACTTTAGTGCATTTCGTATAATTCTTCACATAAGATCCACTGTTGTGTGGTTATAACAAACTTTGAAAAAAATTTAGATTTGAAAAATTATGGTAGGTATGATTATTTTATTTGAAAAAATCATACGAAAGTACCTTAGAAAATGCACATAAATTTTGTCAAAACTTTTATTCCAAAAAATAGTGAAGTTGATACAAACTTAATCCAATTGTTTTGATAAAAAAAACTTAATCCAATTGTCGTGATCCAAAAATCCAGCTTTCATCATCATCATCATCATTGTAATAATGCGAAAAAAGTCTGTCTTATTACACTCTCACTTTTATCATTCATAAGATTAACCTAACCCTAACCCCACCGCACTCAAGTTTTCAAACCCTCACACACCTGCGGCACCACCTACGTCTAAATGAAAATGAAGAGAGCCTCCCTCAAATATTCGCAACAAATTGTTTTGTGCACAAAATCAACAATGGTTGCAACATATTTCTATTTACCTGATGACTGTTGGGAATATGTCTTCAAATTCCTCATCATCGACGGTTACCGTCTCTACTTGAATTATGTTTCCATTGTCTCCAAACAGTTTCTCTCCATCACCAACCGTCTCCGATTCTCTCTAGCTATCTATGATATAGCATACCCTTTCCTCACTCGACTCTTTCTTAGATTCACCAACCTCACCTCCCTCAACCTTACATGCTACTCCTTTGACCTCAACAACCTGCTCTACGAAATCTCTCGTTTCCCATTGAAACTTACTTCACTTGATATATCCAACAAAAGCATTATTCCCGCAAATAGATTGTGAGCTTTCTCAAAAAATATTACAACTCTAACCTCTCTCACTTGTCCGCACATAAGTTGTATCAATAGCAACGACTTGTTCCTCATCGCTGAATGTTTCCCTTTACTTGAAGAACTCGACCTCAGTGGCCCTTTAGAATGTAACAACGACCAATTACTTGATGAGGTAGAGACTCTCTCATTGCCACTTTTCAAACTCCGTAAGGTTAATCTCTCTAGTCATTACTACATCAACGGCCAATTGTTTTTTCACTTGTTCAAAAATTGTAAGCTTCTCGAGGAGGCCATCATGGTTTGCTGCAATGGCGTAACCGACACAGATATTGTTAGAATGATTGTAGAGAATTCTAATTCTTTGATGGGTTTTGTTGTAAGACCGCAATTAAAGTCTCTCTGTTTGGATCACAATCCATGGTTAAGAGATGAAAGCATCATAATGATTGCTTCCATTTTCCCCAATCTGCAGCTTCTTGATTTAACTCATTGCTATGAGATATCAGAAGGTATTTGTCAAGTTTTAAAGAGATGTTGTAAAATTAGGCATTTGAAATTAGCTTACTGTTCAAAACTGAAGCTACTTGGAATGAACTTTGAAGCTCCCAAACTGGAGGTGTTAGACTTGTCAAATACAATGGTTGATGATGAAACACTCTGTGTGATCTCGAAGAGTTGTTGTGGGCTTTTGCAACTGTTACCGAAAAATTGTTATCATGTCACAGAGAAGGGAGTGAAACATGTGGTAGAAAAATGCACAAAACTAAGAGAGATTAATTTAAAGGGTTGTTTTAAAGTGCAGGCTAATTTTGTTGCCTCAATGATATTTTCAAGACCATCATTGAGAGAAATAACAGCTCCACCTGGTTTTGATTCAAGCGAGAAAATGAAACTCTACTTGAGCCACAACTGCTTTGTTTGGTAGCTGTCTGAAACATGAAACAACTCTGATGAAGTATAAACTCTGAAATGCAAGTTGTTTGTTGTTTTCGGATTTACTTATATGAGAAATTAATTTATTTTAGGCCAAATACCTCCTAGTCCTTTAAGTTTCACGTTTGTTTCAGATAGGTTCTTTAAGTTTCGAGTTTGTTTCGGATAGATCCTTTAAGTTTCTAAGGTTTCAGATAGGTCATTTAAGTTTCAAGTTTGTTTCAGATAGGTCATTTCTATCAACCTCCGTTAAGCCAAAGTTGATCTGTCCGTTAAGCGAAACTCGAAACTTAAAGGACCTATCTGAAACCTTAGAAACTTAAAGGACCTATCCGAAACAAACTAGAAACTTAAAGGACCTATCTGAAACTTTAGAAACTCAAAGGACCTATCTGAAACAAACATGAAACTTAAAAGATCAGGGAGGTATTTGGCCTTTATTTTATAAATGTGAACTTATCAATATGTATTTAGGTATTTAGTTATGTGGATGATAATTCCCTATCATAATATATCATCTGTTTATTTATCCCTTTTCTGATATTATATGCTAGACTAGATGTTTTTATTTGTGTGTATGATGGTCTTCTTTGGTTGGAATTGGAAAGGTAACAATTTAGTTTAGCATTTTAAACTCGGTTTTTATTTTGATTCAATTTGCAAGCTGTAAATTTTTGCTATGGTTTGGTGTTAATATTATTCTAGTACAAATTTAATTCTTGATTATCTCTTTCATTTTTTTTAGATATTTGAGAAAATATTATCTGCTAATTATTCATGTCCATCGGTGTTTGAACCTTATTTATGTGTTGGATTAGAAGTTAGAATGCATGCTTGAAATGTGTATGTATGTAGTTCATTTCACACGGCAAATAAGGTACAAAACAAAATGAAACCTACATTAAAATGTGACATCGGAGTGTGTTCTTCTCAAGTCTCTGGTTTGATCCTCTTCGGTGTCAATTTTGGTGTGTTAGTTTGACTTCCTCTTAAAAAAAATGTGAAACTATTTAAAACTAATCAATATTCTTCTAATTTCTCATCGTGTTGAAAGTTCCATCGAAAATTGACATCTTTCTGCATACGCCTGCATATTATGTTTCTTATTTTGAAATTATGCTTTGTCTGATATTGGTTTTTGAAGCTATTGACTGACTACTCATTCTTTTCTGCGTTGATTCGAGTGTTTAATTAGTTTTAATATGGTCAATAACAAGGTATAATCAAACGATTAAATCTTGTAGCAACCTTAGATAGTGTTGAATGCACGTTAGTTATCAAAAAGGAATTCCTGAGTTTGGAAATTAGGTGGTTGTTATATGTTTCAACATTTTGTTGTTTCTATTTAGTTTTTGATCAATTTTTGTTGTTGCTTAATGATTTTGTTTGTGGTGACTTGATTATCGAATACAAGTCTCTCATGTATGCTATTTTGTGCGACACTTTCACCTCACCTCCTTAGTATTTATGTAATTTATAGGCTTAACAGGTCATTTGGTCTTTTAATTAATTTCTAATTTTTCATTTTGGTCCTATAACTAATAAAACTCATGTTTTGGTCCCTCAAATTTGTCTCCGTCAGTCAAATAAATCTCTGACTGTTAAATTTAACCCCAAATGTCTATGGTGGACCAACCTTAAGAGTGATCCACCATAGACCTTATTAAATTTTTTAATTTAAACTGTTTGATCCGTTTTTTGAAAAGATGATCATTGAATTATGAGTGTCTATTGTAACTTATAGTGCACCAACAACAACTAATTTTTTTCTTTCTTTCTTCATCTTCTACCTTACTAATCTTCATCATCTTCAACTCACATTCATCATCATTCATAAGAAAAACAAAAAAAAA
>Ga0315915_1003723_pt1 | contig 19301 bp, 7 predicted proteins | sample MpolbnodulesMG_FD_207738 | JGI IMG/M metagenome (GOLD analysis project Ga0315915, IMG submission 207738) | Medicago polymorpha root nodule microbial communities from Los Angeles, California, United States - branched nodules | ecosystem: Host-associated > Plants > Roots > Nodule | place: USA...
AACCAAAATGAATTATTCAATGTATTGAACTACGATATAATGAGATGTTGATATTCAAAATAAATTTTTTATGGCGGCATTGCTTGAAAAACCAAGTTATAGATGAAAGTTCACATAAGCATTAAATCAAACATGTGGCAGATGAAAAAGTAAAAGTAACAAAAAATCCCAAAGTTGAATGCAGGCTCCTAATCAATTCCTCAACCTTTAAGACAAAATGAATTTTTATTCCTCATTAGACAATAACAAATACTTGTAAAAACCAAATAGAAGACATATATTTTAGAATGGTTAAAAAATATGAATGCTAACATAAATCCTATGAAGAAAATGTTACAGTTCAACAAATTAAACAACCATTGTTTACCTTGGGCTTATCCATCCTACAACGCAGTCATCAAGTTGTCACTCTTATAGAAATAAACCTTCCATAATCCTTTTTAAGAAAAAAAAAATCTGGAAATCGAAAACACCAGCCCCCATTAGTTAAAACAAAATACTAAAAAGGAATATACAACAAAAAGTAGCCAGTTAGTGGCAATAATCTGGGCAATTTTTCAGGCCCCTCACACTTGACAAACAACAATGAATTGAGTTGAAGAAGAAAATTGGAGGTGAAGAGTAATGAAAGCAGAATTGGGTAAATCAGTTTCCTTGAAAGAAACTTTGCAATATCCACAAACTTGAACAACGAAGGAATAAAACAGAATTGATGTTCGAGATAGAGAGAGAGAGAGAGCGGCGACAGGAGAGAGCTGTGGCGACAGAGAGAACGACGACGGGAGAGAATTCTTGTTTGAATCTCTGAGAGTGAGGTGGAAGATGAACAACTCAAAGGGGGAAGAGATATTTTTGAGTAAAAGCAATATGAATTCCAAAACGTAAAGAAGGAATAATGGGAGAGGAGAGAAGAGAACGTTAAAAATGAAGGAGAAAGAGGTGGGTATCGATAAGTGTGGAGTCAATCTGGGAATTGGAGGAAAATGAGTTTCAAAGAAGCCAACAGAGAAAATAAAGCTTTGGAAAATGCTAGCAATAATGGGGCGCGACTTTTTGCATTGGAAGTGTATCTCCAGGTTAAAAATCCATCCAATGGCCAGAATGAATTGGAGCCAAAAACTTTAGGGTTAGGGTTTGCAAAGTCATTAGCAATGTTAACAAAGATTAGATATAAGTATGATTGAAGGGATTTTCAGATTATATAATATAAATCTGTATATTTCCCATATTTTTAGAGCAATAGTGTCACATCTTATTAAGATGACATAATTAAAAATAACAAAAACATAAAATAAATGTAAATAGAGAGAAAAGTAAAGAGACAAAGATGATATGAATTCTCATTTTATTAATATATAAATAATTGTATAGTATATTTACAATAAAATTGAAGCTTATTACGCAAAATTGTTAAACACCTAATGACTATTTATTAAACACCTAATGCGAAACATGTGGTGCAAGAAGATGGAGGGAGAAGGAGTGGGAAGGGGAAGAAGATTGTGGGCGTAGGAGACTGAGGTAATGTTTGTTTCCTTTCTAGGGTAAATGATACTTTAAAGGTCAACCTAACACCCAAACAAATCAACATTACACTCAAGCAGGTGGTGCCAATTTGCTGAGTGGCACTATCATCTCTGACCATTCATACAATCTCTAAAATATTAGAGTAACCTTTTTGTATAAAAGACCAACGATGCAAGCACATTGTAGAAGAAAAGAGAAAACGAGAATGTGAGATGATGGAATGGGAAATTGTTGAGGATTGATGAGTATTTATAGGGGGAATTTGTGAAAAATGAGTGCATAGAGTGTAACGATTCATAATATGTGGGTCAAAAAACATGTTCAACTTGTCTGACCAGTCATTAAATTGTGTTCCATGAGTTACTCCTGCTAAGCAAGTAACCGTCCAAACTTTGAGCTGGTTCAGATTATATAATCCAAAAATATCCTAAAAATGTTTGGATTATATAATTTGAAAATGTTCAAAACTATGTTAAAGTTTGTGCTTTATAGGTGAGGGAGTATTCTGAGTATATATACTATCTAAACTTGTTCAGTACATGATTTTTTAATGTGGTCCACATTTGCACCGACAATTTATGTGGTCCACGACGCACAAAGGCTTAAAACACACCAAAGAACTATGAAACATTATCTGGTAGATATGAACACGTAGAGATTGTTATGAGATAGATCGTGCTGCATTTGCAATAAAAATATGACAGTTATCAAGATAACATTATCTAACTAAAAAAAACCCTCTTGAAACACTTTTCCTTTCATCATTATTCTGTGGATCTGAACACGAAGAGGTTGTTGTGAACTTGAGCCAGTTTACCTGCCAATATAAGTATGTCGATTGACAGGGCAGTTGGATAAAATTCAAAAACACTTATGAACACATTCCCTTTCATCATCATTTATGTTATTATGTTGTTTATACCGTTGAATTATGTTTTGTACATTTTCCTATGTTTTTCACAATGAGAACCCTCCAAAAATCAAGGTTAAACACAGTCAGGAACAGTTCGGATTATATAATCCGAAATGTTGGTGAGTATTTCAACATATATAATCTGAATCATCCCAGAATGTGGATAATGACGTTACACCAAATGTTTGGACGGTTTGTAGTGGGTTTAATGCATTTTTTGTCGGCTTAGGGGTTGTAAATGTTTCCTTTGGCCGTAGTTACGGTGTTAGATAGGTTTATGGTTATAAATAACCTTGCATGATTTAACATATTCATTCATTCTTCACTTCTCATCATTTTTCACTTTTTCTTTCTCATTTTAGTTAGGAGTGTTTATGACATTATGGTCACTTCTGACTGCTCGTACGATCTTTAAAATTGCTTTGCAGTTTATGCGGGGATTGTATGACAGTCAACATAGACCTTTAATATCAATTACGACACATTTTCTTTTATTTTGTTATGTTTCAGATTTTAGAATCTGAGAATCCTTATAATATGGTTTGGATTTCAGAATCAGAATAAATAGTATTTTTGAGAAGGAAAAAAATAAATAGGGCGTGCAAGTAAATTATATGTTGGAAAAAACAATAGTCATATGCATTACCGTCTATGTGAAGTACCGTTGTCAATTCACAAAATCATAGTAGAAAAGAAGATTAATGCAGAATGCAAATTGCAATCCACCTTCCACTATTGTCGATTCTAGGCTAAGTAGACAATTTCCAATTGGTTTCTCTTTTGACATCATTATTTCTAGCCTATCATGTTATGACAATTTGAAATTAAGCATAGGAGAATCAAGTTTAAAATATGATTTTAGTCAATTATTTGTTAATTTAGTATAATTTCTTGAATTTTTTTATTAAACTATAATTTTAATTTGGTCTTTCTAAGCTTAATTTCGGACTTCGTTCCTAAATATATCAAGCGATTCTCGGTAAAAAAAAAAAGTGTATGTATATATATATATATATATATATATATATAGTGATTCAACTAAAAATTAAACTTAAAAAAATATTTTTAAGTTAAATTGAAACTTTATAAGTGACCCAATTTCCAGCAGTACCCTTTCTTGAGTAAAAAGAAAAAGAAAACACCACCACTTTTTTGACAAAATAAGCCTAACTATCAGAATTAAACAATCGGTGCATTTGATAAACTCCTTGAATCATTGTTTTCAACTGTATCAAAACCAAATGTCAAACAGAATTATGATACCCGAGACAACAAAACTACAAAACCCAAGTATAAGGATCGCCAATCTAATGTTTGCAATGAGCATTTATAAACATTTTTCTTTAATATTCAACTCACTAGAATTGGCATCATTCTTCATAATTCATCCCGACATTTCCATCATCAAAGAACATGTATGTATACATAATAACTGTAAAAACAAACAACTATCTAGCAATAGCATCATGCAAGTCCAGCCTCCAATCCATTGAATGTATCATAAAGAGGCATATTTAGTGTCTCCGGCAGATAAAAGGCAAACATCCCACCTAAAATCCCGCATACCGCAAACACTCCAAAAGGCAACCAACTACCTAAAACGACCACAAAAGGCGCCAAAATCGCCCCCATTTGCGCGGCTTGTGTCGCACTCCCTAGCGCTGCGTTCCTCACCACCGTAGGAAACAACTCCGATGTGTAAATAAACAACAAATTATAAGTTCCCGCCATTCCGAATATCCCTAAAACACCACACACCAATTTAATTACTTTCCACACCCCTATATTACCCATAAAACTCCCCAGCAAACAAAAGAATCCACTAAACCACATTGTCCCTATTGTCAATGGTTTCCTTCCAAACCTATCCAACAACACTGCAGTTATCGTGAATGCTGGCATCTCTGCGACCGCATTTAGAAGCACGTTCATGTAGAGGTTGGTTTCGAGGTTTGTAACGTTTAAGCTAAGACCATAATACACCACCGAGGCTAAGAAGTTAAGAGCTATCGCAAGAAATAACCTAATACGTGTAACTGGGTAGCGAATCACATCAATGATGGATCCAACTTGTGCATCCTTGTTTTCCACGTAGCTAATTAGGTTATATTCAAGATCACTTGTTGATTTTTTTGAATTTGATACCTCTTCATCGAGTGCAAGGACAACTCCGTCTGGAAGGTGTTTCCCATTGAAAGAAGCAATGGTGGACATGAGTGTAGTCGCTTCGTTTATTCTCCCTCGAACAAGGTACCATCTTGGGGACTCAGAGAGGAAGGGAAGGACTAGGATTATGTATAGGATAGAAGGGATGGAGGAAACAATGTAGAGTGTTCGCCATGTTTGGAAGGTGTAGGCGATGCCGGAGAGAATTGCTATGCCGCTCGAGAAGAAGTAGAAGGTGGACATTCCTGCCATGCCGCGTTTTGATGGGCCAATGGGCTCGGTGGCAAGGACGAAGGCGCAAAGGCCAACACCACCAGTGCTGAAACCGGTGAGGAGGCGGAGGAGGACATAGATCCAATAGTTAGGGGAGAATGCTGTTAAGCAGCCAAAGATGGTGTTTAGGGCACAAACAACTATGAGAGAACCCTTTCTTCCTAGAGATGAATCTGAAAGGTGTCCAAATACTCCAGCTCCTGAAATGACAACATAAAATTCATAAGCTGTTTTATGTCATGATTATTCAGCAATTAGAAAAGCTTGTAATAGTATGTATTATGATTTTTTTTAATAAGTATATATAATTTAAGGATGAAAAAATTAAAAGTAAAAATAAATGAGACCTTCATATGGAACATGACAAATTTATTTGTGACGTAAATTGATTGATATTGGTTCTCATACATAATTAAAAACATGTAGTAGCAAATTGCTTAGGATATAGTATATTTTGCTAACGTAAGTGAGTGTTTGAGAAAATGTTGAAAAGAGAGGGTTGTTAACATTACTTTTCTTCTAATTTATTGTAGAGTGACTATTATTTTGCTAACGTTAGTGAGTGTTTGAGAAAATGTTGAAAAGAGAGGGTTGTTAACATTACTTTTCTTCTAATTTATTGTATAGTGACTATTATCTACACTCTCTCTGACACTTACTGTTTTATCGGATAAAACTCATATAAATTTTACATTTTAAAAGTTGACCTCACATAAAATAATGTGAATCACGTAAATTTCACCTAATAAAAAACAAGTGTTATAGAGTACAAAATGAACTTGTTCTTGATATTTCTCTTTGTTGGACCGATAATAGAGACTATAAAGTGAAACATACATTGGCATGATTCCATTCCCCTAAGAAATATTCCTTCACTCTCACATAATATCCCCTCAAGATACCACTACAACCTATATTTTCTACAATATTGGTCAAACTACATTTAAAAATTTCAAAACAGACAGATTGATTGGTGTGCTGAAGGACACTAAAGTACCAACTAGAAGGAAATCCAAAGTTCAACCCTAGAAACTAATATAACCCACTAACATTTTTCTATCAAAAATATAAAACTTGTAACAAATAACACAAAGTTTAGTACACAATATTTTATAACAATACATGCATGTAACCATATTTAATAATATCTACAAGTTAATTAAAATAGATTATCAATTTCTAACGTCAATATAAAACTATAAGTATAGAGGCAAGTTTATAGTTTGAATTTTACATGCATATCCCAATCTAAAACCAAAACATTAATCACTATATAGTACATGGTGCATATTTTTAGTTTAACTTATAATATCTTCGTTATGATCATTAGAGTATATAGTAAGATAAAACAAAACCCCTAGTAACATTTTATCCCCGTTATGTCTAATATGAATTGTTAGTCGACACACAAGTTTCATGGATATATACAAACAGAAATATAGAAATACACAATGGATCGCCTACGCAACTGTTTTATTAGTATTAATATCATTATCATTAGTATCTAATTACATTATTTTGCCTCAAAAGTTGTTGTCCACTAGTTCTTGGAAATTTTGGAACCAAATTAGAACCCCGTGGAACTGGTAAACTAATTAAATTACTAGAAATTAATCAATCGAACTAGAAAGCCGACAAAGAGAAAGTGAAAGGTATGCTGTGGTCCTTTTCTCTTTCAGGTTTGTTAGACTTTAGTACTTCCCTCAAGTTGCACGTCCCTTATCACAAAAATTTGATGTCTTGTAAAATATAATATAGAAAAGATTTTCTAGAAATGGACTGTGTGGAGAGAATGAAAAAGAATTTACGTATTTTATTCAAACTAAAATGAAAAGATGAAAATTTATTTAAGAAATTAAAAAGTTGTATATTTTTTTGGTATATAGCAAAGTTGTACATGTCAGTCACGCTTGTCGCATGGCTCATCATCTTTTTTCTTTTCTTTATTCTTTATCTTTATCTATATCTATGTTCTCACCTTAAAGAAAATTATGAATACATTATTTATTCTAATGATAGTCTATAAACTATTCACAACTAGCTATTGATATTCTTACATAAAAAAACAAAGCTAGCTACTGATAATTTTAAAAATAAACTTTTAGCCCGTATAAGGACAAAATCTCGAGTTAAGATTGCGAGATTTCTTTAATAAAATAAAAAAGTTCAACATTTTTTCCATTCTTCAACAAACGACAGTTGTTGAAAACTTTAATTATACAAACACTAATTATCTTCTTTTTTATATAAGAAAAAAAAAAAGTCATTTGTCTTTTACAAATATATCTATTCCTCAACTATTTTTTTAAACATTGTCTACGTAAACTTGAAAATCCTCTATTGGTTGAGTTAAATGCAGCCTCCCTTACGATAAACTATAAGAATTGAGATATGCAGTGTAACTAGTTTACACTTACACTAGTTAACATTGACCTCTAATGAAAATTTTGCAATTTCAAATGTACTTATGTAAAATAAATTTATGCGACAATATATATGATGAATGTCCTTCGATGTAGGTATAAAGCTAATTTACGTTTGTGGACCATCACTAAGTTATGAAATTATTTGTCTCTCCGTGCAATACTTTTTTCATATGATAGTTGGCTGACACAGACATTTGATAACTTTGGTGAATTTAGTGTTTTTTTTATAAAATTTTTAGTGTATTTAGTTGATAAATAAATAATTAAAATAAATTATTTTAATGAGAATGAATAAGTTGGTTAAAAAAGAGATAAAGACAAAGTTAGGAAAATCACTCAACTCAAAGTCATATAAATGGAACCAAAAAATAAATAGTTAATAGAACAATTTTTTGGGTTATGCTAATAAATGCCCTTAGGCACTAGTTAAAAAGTTAAATTTAGTTAAGAACCATACGAAAAAGCACCTAAGGAATTGTACCTAAGTTTTTTTTCTTAAATTTATCATTTTTCACCATTTTCCAATACAATATTTCTTTTTTTATCCTCTTATCCAATGCCTCAAGGGCACTCTTTAGCATTTCCCTATTTTTTTTAATGTAGTTAATAGAATAATTGGATAATATTTTTTTAAAAAAAATAGAACAACCGGATAAGTTTCCTTAAATGAAATTGGAAAAGAAGAAATTCAATAAAAAAATTAACAAATATAGATTCAATAAAAATAACTACTTTGGAAAATAAATGTAATTAATATTTTGATAAATAAAATAAACAAATATTTTATATGTGACACAATTAATATAGGATGATTGAAGTAATTAATATAAAAATATTAGGATATCTTATACATTAAATTGAATTAATGATTAATCTTGAACAAAAAATAAAATTTGAATTAAAGAATAAGCGTAGTTTTTATTTTTTTTAAAGATAAAGAATGAGCTTAGATAGAATGATCATAACCGCTCCCAACTTGATGATTAGTCTTATAGCGGGTCTAAAATTCATATCCAGCTCTAAAGATAATTGGTTAGATTTAGATAGCCTCATAATATTTTCTCCCCGTTTCTCATTTTATCTTTTAATTTCAATAAACAATGAAACAATTATCCCAATCAAAAACAATAATAATCAATCAAAAAAACAAAATGTAGAAGACAAGAGAAAAATGAGTGAACTAACCAATCATACACCCAGCAAAGAAAAGAGCTTGAACAAGTCCAACTTTAAACTTATCACCACAAATCAAACTCCATTCAGACACCGTAGAGGCACCTTCACCAGCGATCCACTGCCACGACGACGACGCCATATCGCAGACGCTTCCACCGGCGGAACATTCCATACCTTCAACACACTTCCAATCAGGTTCCCTATCAGCAAAAATCATAACCATAGTATGAAAAGCTTCCAAAGCCCAAGCAAGACTTGTTAGAATGAAGTGTTTCAGCTGCCATTTTCCAAACTCACCACAGTATTTCTCAAGCATCTCATCGATGCAGATTTTTTCAGTTTCATTGGAAGTTTTTGATGATGGTGGTAAGATCGGTGAGTGGAGATCATCGGAAAGAGATGAGAATGTAGTCGACATCGGTAGTGTTTGGTGTGTTTTGCTTTGGAACGTGGGTTGGCAGAGAGTGTCAGTTCAATCATATATATATAAGACTGGTCCAAGAATTTTGTGAACAAAAATGGATTTGGTCGAAAAGTTAAGAATATTCTCAATTCAAATAGGAAACTATTTTATTTTTTTCAACGATTGTAAATATATATAAACTTTTATCTTTTTCTCCTAAAAAAAAATATATCTTCTTCAAGGACATCGTCATATCGTTAATGTTATTTAAAAAGATGAGAATTTATATTATATTTGGTATATAGTTTTTTTTTTTTAGGGAATATTTAGTATATAGTTTGTTACAATATATAAGTGTAAAATATTTATACTTTATAATTTTAATCAAAATTCAAAAAATTGAAGAAGAAAAAATGGAATATATTAACAACAAGGGTGTTACCCCTTTAGCATTAGGTGTACTAAAGAGGCCACTCCACAAAACCAAGAGTCACAACAATAATTACAGAAACAAAGGTCAGTCGAGGCCGAGACAAAACATAGGGTCCAACCACCAACTCTGAGAACCGTACACAAATGTGGCATTATTAACTTTGAGCCACCAATAGGAATAAAATTTAACTTTGTCTAAAAGTTGTATAATTGGGGTTTAGATGTTATTAAAGAGCCTGCTATTTCGCTCATTTCAGACCAAGCAGACACACAACAGCCAAACTAGCTGAAGAAATGATATGCGCTTCTTCGAATGACTTATGCAATGAATAAACTGAGTAAAATTGGCATAATTGTACTCACAATGGTATGTTTATTATTTGCTCGCACATCTTCCGGGAGGGAAATGCTTGTGCTGATGGCCTAGCCGCTTTGGGGCATGATTTGCATGACACCACGTGGTTCACCTTGTTGCCTCCATCTCTAGGGCAGGATTTTTCCAGGGACAGAAATGGACTGCCGAATTATCGATTCCCTTAGATTTTCTGTTTCTAGTTACTGTATATATTTATTTTCTTCGAGGGTATTGGCCTAGTCCCCCCTCTTTGTATTTTTCCCCTTTTTTTAATAAATACGTATTGGAAAGGCGGCATAGGAAGAGGGTGTCTGTTGGGTGCCAACCTAGTTGGGATGCTTCAGCCACTTCCGGATGCCTCACCTTTCTCTTGGCCTTATCAAAAAAAAATTAACTGAGTAAAATGGTCATTTAGAATACTAGGATCAACCCCAACAACACCCAACCAATGCCTGGTATACTGCAATAAAGAACTAAATACATCACAATGGATGAACAAATGGGATGCTGTTTCATCGTGATCATACCCCGCCACACACTTAGCCGCGTCTTGCTAAAGGATGCCGCACCTGAGAAGATTTGTCTTAGTAGGTAGCCTGTCTTGCAACAATCTCCAAGCCAAAATCGACACTTTCAGGGGGACTTGCTTATGCCAAACAAGATCTCCCAAAGCATCAAAAGAACCAGCGATCTGATTAGTCAGGATCTGATACGCTCCGCTCACAGTGTAGCCATCATGGATGTCAGTCTCCCATTGCCACCTGTCATAACAAAAATAACTTTAATCAAAATCAAAAATTCATAAAAATAATTGCTCGCAATTTATAAATATTAGCGCAATAAAAATGGTGGATAGAAGGCAACGGAGTGACCGTCTAAATGCTAGTTATTATGGAATAGATGAACGTCGTTTTTCATAAAGTTTTGAGTTTGATTAAAAGTTGTTTCAAGAATAATATAACCTAATAATAATAAATATTGTTATAAGGATAATATTGAGATTTTAAATTAATCTAAGGATAATTTTGGCAGTGCAATAAAATTTGTTCCCCTCCTCTCCCCTTCTAAAAATTGAACCAAATACTTCATATTAAAAATCATCCCTCCCCTCCAAAACTCTCGAACCAAACGGACCCTTAGTTCATTTCCTATTTAATTGAAATTATTAACAAAAATTTATTTTTCCAAACAATATTTTCAAATATTTTCCCATAAGTTTTAATGTCATTTATTAAAAAAAAATATTTACTATACTCCCTCCGTCCCAAAATATAAGCAAAATTAGTCAACAAAAGTTAATGCATTTGGTTCAAAATTTGTATCAGATACATCAACTTATGTTGACCCATTTTTGCTTACATTTTGAGACGGATGGAGTACATACTTAAATTTCTTATATAATTATTTACAAAAATGTATCCTTCTAACTAGTTTTTTTTTTTTTTTAAAACCAAATTTTAATATTATTTTTAAAAATTATTTACTATGGACAACAACATTAACCAAGCATTATGCCACCAAGTGGGGTTGGATACATGAATCAAATTACGCCACAATGTTATATCATAAACCATGTTTGGATTCAACAAATTAATCTATAAATATTTCATAATAGTTTTTCTTATAGTTATCATAGATCTTTGTCTACCTCTTATAATTTTACTATCAATCATTTGATATACCCTCTTTACTATAGAATCTACATGTCTTCTTTCTACATGCTCAAACCACCTGAGCTTATATTCCACCATTTATGTATTATAGGTGATACCCCAACTCTCTCTCTCTCTCTCTCTAATGTTGTCATTTCTAATCATATACCATCTAGTCTTACCACACATCCCATGCAACATCCTCATCTTCGCAACACTTACTTTATTCTCGTGTTAGTTCTTAATCTCCCAACAATCTATTCCATACAACATCGTCAATCTGAAAAATGTCCGATATAATTTTCCCTTAAAATTTAGCAGTACTTTTGCAATACATAACATAAGAGACTCTTCTCTAGTTCAACCGCACATATCTTAAATATGATGATTTATATCTGCTTATATTTTTGCATCATTTTTTACTATGGACCCAAGATATTTAAATTGCGTAACATAAGGTATGATATGATCTTCAATTTTCACCTCTAAGACAAAACTTCTTCATCTTTAGCTAAAATTATATTTCATATACTCTATTTTGCTTCTACTCATGTGGAAGCCATACACCTCTAAGACTTATCTTCATGTCTCCAACCTCCCATTCAATTCCTTCAACGACACTCCAAGTAGGTCTACATCACTTGCAAAAATCATATATCTCGGATAACTCTAAGATGTGTTTCGTAAGTACATCAAAAGTAAACATTTAAGGGCTTAGGGTTGACCCCTTGGTGCAATCATAGGGTTGACCCTCAGTGACCCCACTTTTCATTCTCACTCTAACCAAAGTTCATTTGTACATATCATTGATAGCTCTAATAAAAGAAATCCTCACTCCTATATCTACTATAAGCAATTTTAACCCTTTTCGTCTCTAGGGATTTCCACAAAATCTCTTTAGGCACTCTATCAAGCGCCTTCCCCAAATCAATGAAAGCTAAGTGTAAGTGTTTTTTATTTGTCTGCTATGGGTCCATCACATTCAAAGTAAGTAGATTGCTTCTAATGTTGACCTCCCATATATAAAACCAAATTGACTATCAGTAACTCGAGTCTCTTTTACTGGTCTATGTTAAATCGCATTTTCCCATACTTTGCGCAACTATGTATATCACCATTGGTCTTATAGATTATATTTTTTTTTTCTATTCATCCAACATTTTCTTTGTCCTCATAGTTTCATTAAAAAAATTGTGAGATACACACAATTCCTTTATCTCCAAGAATTTTCAACATTTCAAAAGGTACATTGTCTAGACAACATGCCTTGTTGTTAGTCTTCCTTTTCAACTCTTATTTTTTGTTGTGTTCTTGAATCCAACATAGTAGTTATAGCTTTGATCCTCCTATATGATGTCTAGTCTAATAGAGTCTAGAAATATCATATATCCTTCATTAAATTGCTTTCATTTGTAAATATGTGTTTGGGTATAGTAATATAAACTTCATTGTTATCAATTCTAAATTTTTTGGGCCAAATTTAAATTTTAATAAATAGGGGTTGATATGCAAATTTCCTATATTGAGGGTCAAATTGTAATTTTTGAAAATTTGTAATATTCAAAAAAATAAATTAGGGGCCAATTATAATTTTTTTTGAAAATTTATAAAGGCATATTTAATAATTTCGAAACATATGGGGACCAACTTGCAAAATTTGAAAAAATAATAAGAATGACGAAATTCTTAGCTTTTAGGTGTCATTTGAAATTCTCTAAATTTAACTTGGACAAAATATTTAATAATTTTATCATTTTAAAAATTCCCCTAGTTAATCATCCAAACAATGAAATTTACTGAAAATGTTTTGAAATCCTTCAAAATATTTCATTACCTCAAAGCATCCTCCATCCAAACACATTCTAAAGTTTTTGGATGAGGTAATTGGAAGGATTTTAAGAATTTAGAATTCTACACAAGTCAAATGATTCGATTAAATTGCCTTTATTTTTAAATATTTTTGTTTGGATAGACTAATAAAAATGTCATCGCTATCATTTTTGGTCTACTTTCAAAGATTTAAATTTTTTTGGCCAAATTTTAAAATAGGAGCCAATTTTCAATTTTAAAAATAGAGGTCATTTTCATTTTTTTTGTAAATTTATTGAGGTTAATATTAAAATTTTGACAAAAGTGAAAAATTTGAAGGAAAAATTCCTAAAATTATAAGAAGGAAAAATTTGAAATTTCAAGCTTTTAAGAGTCATTTGAAATTCTCTAAATTTAACTTAGACAAAATATTTCATAAATTTTCATCATTTTAAAATTCTCAAAATTATCATATAAAAAATGAAATTTACCTAAAAAGATTTGAACTCACTCAAAATATTACCTCAAAATATTCTCCTATCGAAACGTGTACACTCTAAAAGAAATATGATTGTAAATGGCCAACTTATCTTTGCTTGTTAAAGTGAAGTGGAGGCTACTTACACAGTGGCAGATCTCTTCAGGGACCGGCAGGGGCCACGACATCCCCCAGGTTTTGCTTGTATACTATATTAGATGTATTTTATCTATCAAATTATGGCTGTTGCAGCGGATAGGGGGTGCCATAATATGCTAAAGGTAGCGCGTTCGACACCTCTATGGCTTCTCTTTAACATATTTATCTTTTACTTTTACAAACTGTATTAAAAAAAACGTTTTTGATGGGACTCAAACTCACATTCTCTTGCTACTTTCAAGCAATTCATACCACTAGCCCAGTTATTAATTATTGATACTTCTTGAAACCATTTAATATATATTCCATAGAAGTTTGGCACCACAAAAAATTTAAGTCAAGATCCGCCACTGTACTTACAAATCGGAACACATATTGGTATCCTTTTTGGAGAAGAATTTGTTGTTGTTCAAAAATGACGCAGTTACACACAATTTTCCATTTAAGCCATTGGATTAGATTACAACATTGTGAGGTCTTGTGGCACAAAGTCATCCAACGGCCGAAATTAAAACTGTGGGAAAATTTACTGCATGAAGTCCCAATCCATCCTTTTTGCAGGTCGAGTATAATTTGTCCTTGTTGAATATTGTTTGTAGAATGAGATCAGAAAATAAAATTTAAATTGAGAGGAAAACATATGAATACTTTTATGTGTAATAGTTTTCATGTCATTAAAAGAGAATGAAAAAACTCAAAATAATTTTGTCAAAAATATCAAAAACTCAAAATAATTACAAACTTTTTTTATAATCAAATCCAGTTTTTTTTCTATAAAAAAGAAAATATGTTATCCGTAGATATATGAAAATATTCTTGGATACATCTAAATCGCAAATTAACTGTTTAGTGGATACCCACTTAAATATGGAATTGACACATATATCATATTTATCTGGTGGTACGAACAAAATGTTCCATGATGATATTCATTGTCATCCCTAAACACTTTTTTCTTCTTGTCCCATCGAAAAGAACAACATTAATAATCTTTATGTAATTACTCAATTATTTTATTTTATAAAAGATAATATTATTTTATACTTTCAATTAAATAAATAATCTCTACAAAAATTAAATAAATAATCAATGTCCTGAGTCACTATAGAATTTATCATGTATAATACAAATAAAGGTTATCAAATCAAATTCTTATATTTCTAAAATCCAAAAATCAACATGCAGCATGATTTAGAATTGGGGGAATGTGTTCGTCAATATGATGAACGATCAGTTACAGAAGACTTCACGCCAGTACTAACAAGGAAACAAAAACAGAAAATAAAAATTACAACAAGTCTTGGGAAAGCAGCCTACTAAAACCCGTGCTCGGGATGATACTGATGGGAAATAGCAAGCTTTTTCCTTTCTTAGGCCGACTTCCCCTATGCTGCCTTGGGCGGACCACATTTGGACACCCTCTATCCTGCCTTCTCACTCCTTTATTTTTTGGAGGCTTCATCATGGTAAGATGCCCATAGATGAAAATCTTAGAACAAGGGGTTGCATTATTGTGTCGTTTTATAGCTTCTGTTTGAGCACAGATGAAACTTCATATCATCTTTTTCTCCGGTGTCATTTTGCGAAGGATCTTTAGGACTGGATTGGTGCTAAGCTTCATTGTGTTATTGATTGTTCATCGCTAAACAATCTTCTGTCTTGCAGATCCAATAGGTGTTCCTCCCAAGCTTCAAACATCTATTTGGCAGCAGTGGTACACACGCTTCATACTATTTGGTGGACACGGAACTCCTTGTGTTTCTCATCAATTTCGGCCTCAATCCATTCAGCCAAAAACTGTATTCACTCTTTGGTTGCAATGTTCGGGAATGTCTCAAAGGGTAAGTGCTTGCCTTCGGACTTCGCTTTTCTTGATTCATTTCCGGTTTTTCATCATTGTCGTAGGATCAAAGAAATTACTATGGTTTTGTGCAAGCCACCTACTGCTCCTCGGTTGAAGGTTAACACTGATGGATCAGTTATTGGGGGCTATGTGGCTTGTGGGGGGATGTTCAGAGATCACTCAGGTACGTTCTGTGGTGCTTTTACTTGTAACACCGGTTTACAGTCGGTTTTTCATGCTGAGATTCTTGGATTTATTTTGGCTATTCAGTATGCTGCTCAGAAAGTGTAACACCTCAAATATTTAATCAAAGACATTACATCTAATTTATTTTAATTAAGGACTACACGAAATGCAATAAAAATATATATTTCATTCTTTTATTTATATTCAATTTTTCTCCTCTTATTAGGATAATGGCTCTACGTTCAACTTAGCTTAATGCTTTTTGATGACATGTTGTCATTACGTAATCCTTAGGACTTATTTTGATAAATTGATAGAGTTCTCAAGCAATATGAAGTGTTCAGGGGTGTTAAAAGCAAGAAATTTAGAAGAACTGAAGGCAACAAATTGTGACGCGATTGGAAACAGCCGTGGCACGATTTTAGTACCAGATTGCAAGTTTGGCTCTACCTATTTTAATGTGACACGATTGTTGGAGGTTTGTCACCATTATGAAGAAAGATCTAGAAGACTTCTAGGGTTTGCTTAAATCGTGACGCGATTGGAATCTAACGCGGCGCGATTGTTCACTTAAAAATATTTCCTATTTAAGCTGAAGTCAGTTCCAGAAACAGGGGTTACGATTTTGGAGAGCAAAAGTGTGATTTTGAGACCTGAAGACTGCTTGAAGGGCGATTTCATCATCCTTTACTCAGTTCATGTATGTTTTAATTATTTCATTGATTATGCTATTTGTAAACTCGATTATGAGTAGCTAAATCTCTCAGAGATTAGGTCCGAGATGAATCTGTGTAACCCTAATTGATCCATGTTGTTGTCAAACTCTATTTATTATGAATGACAATCTAGTTTTTATTCAATTCAATTGTTCTTAATGCTTTTTATATCCTGATCAAATATAAACATGATTTAGTGAGAACGAATGACTACTAACCCTAGCTTTCGACTTAGACCTAACTGAATTGTTCTAATAAACATGGTTAGTCTAGGAATGGATAATCGTTTATTAGTGATATTAGGTTAATGTGCTTAAAACCTTCAAAGATTATTAGACCACTCAAGGGATTGATTAGGACTATTCTGTTAACTATCGTGGAACCAGAGAATCATTAATAAGAATAGGTGCAGTATACCAATTAGGGAAACATTAGAGAATTCGACAGACCTGGTCTCATCTCTCTCCATATTTTCTTAATCAATTTTTAATTTATGTTACTGGATTTCATCAAATCAAGCCAAACCAACTGCCTAGTGGCAAAACAAAAATAACTTTTATACATCCTTTTTAATAACGTAATTGAATTCTTGAGATTAAAACCAGTCCTTGTGCGAACGATATTTTACTACTTCGATAGTTTTTGGTACACTTGCCAAACGTCTATCACTTTTATTAATATATAATTGTACGGAATACTGCCCTTACCTTTGGGTGCTTTTCCTTCGATACAAGACGTCCCTAAGGTTGATTCCACACCGAATGCACAAGCTAGTCTTGGGATTCTACAGAAAATAGAAGTATGAATTAAGAGGTTGATAATTGTACTTTGAGGCAAGACACAATCTTAATGAAAATGACTTAACGTTAGATTATGAACGAAGGAATGGAAGAGGAAAAGAACAACATAACTTTACCTTAAAAGTTCACACTAAGATGAAGTGGTTGAATAAACAAGGAGAAGAACGATAATTGGATGTAAAAGAGGTGTTTTATGTTTTTTTTTTTGCTAGAGGGTTACACTCTCCCTTTCTTTTCTCTATGATTGTTTATGGATGTGTAGCTTCTACGTGCGCGGGGAATAAATTTGGGTTTTTCTTAAATTGTAATTTAAAACATTTTTTAGGATTATTTTTGTTTTCTTGTTAACTCCTTAGAAAATGAGGATGTGGATTATCTCTATCATGTAAAAATCAATTTTAATGAATAATTTCTAATATTTCATTTTAATATTTACCTTCTAGATATCTTTTCTATTAATTTTATTTTATTAGTTTATTTTTAAAAGAAAATATACTCATATTTTCTAAAGAATAAATAATAGTTAAGTAATGTCTTGGATTAAAATCCGAAGCGTTGCAAAAAGGGTGGAGAAACATTTGGTTAGAGAGCGACTCCACTAGTACTCTTATGATTTTTTCGAATGCCTCGTTGGTCCTGGTTATGTTACGTAACAGATGGCATAATGCTAGCAACCTTGGGATTCAGGTTATATCATCTCATATTTATCGTGAAGGTAACTGTTGTGCGGATAAACTAGCAAACATGGGTCACTCAGTGCAGGGTTCAGTTTGGCTTTCTTCTCTTCCCGCTGAGTTGAATGTTGATTTCTTTCGGGATAGATGTGGTTTACCCACTACAGATTTCCATAGTCTGCTTTTGGTTGTTTTTTGTCTTCTGTTTTTTCTTTTGAGGGTTTTGGCCTAGTTCTCCCTCCTTTGTAATTATTTCCCCCCGTTTTTTAATAAATTTTTTAGAGTTGCCTCTTGATGTCTGTCCTCTCTCCTTGCTTATAAAAAAAAAAAATCAAAATCTTATTTATATTTTTTCAACATTTGGTTACTCTTGATGTCTATCCTCGTCTACCGACCATATTTTTTTCCTCAACATATGGTTACTCTTTAACTACTTTTCAAAGGTTAAAAAAAGAGTGAAGAGACCCATTTTTGTCCTTGACAAATTCTGTATGGGTCAAGTCAGTCCTCAACAAATAAAAATATCCAATTTGATCCCTTACAGAATTAAATGAGACAATTTAGTCTTTCTATCAATATTTTTCTCCAACCAGTTTTTTCCTTCTCATTTTGACTCGTGACTTGGCATATATGGTAGTTCAGTTGTCTTACATACGACCATGTGTATTGTATAAAGAGTCATGCTAACTTGTGCCCTTAGGGCACAAGATAAAGAGCCCAAAAGTAGAAACATTTCATCAAGTTTTGTGCATTTTATTTATCACAAATTAAAAAATTAAATTCAATGCACACATTACAACAAAAAATTACTATATTTGATTCATAAGACACAAGTTAACATTTCCCTTGTTTAAAAAATAAGGGACATTTAAGTCCCAACTAAAAAAAATTGCGACAATTTGATCCCAGTAAAAATCAAAACAAAACGCAAAATCACTCATTATTTTTTTTATTTCTTCATGACAAACAATATAAAATGCAGTTAGTTTGTTAAATTTTAAGAGACTAAATTGGTAATTTTATCTTTGTCGGTCATCTTCTCCATTTGAAATAGTTGTGGTCGCTGACACTTGTCGAAAATGAAAGTGTTGAAGAAAATGAGAAGCATGAAACGAGATGCATGATATCAAAACATAAGGATGTCTTAAACAAAACCATTCATTCTCATATCGTGAAGTAAGAAACAGTTCATTCATTTTATTTTAAGGTTAAACACGACAACTCATTCTCTCTTATTGTGAAAACGTGAAATTTTTTGTTTTATTTTACATTTTTTTAAATGAGACTAATTTGTCCTCTACTTTATTTTTTTA
>Ga0315915_1003724_pt1 | contig 19301 bp, 8 predicted proteins | sample MpolbnodulesMG_FD_207738 | JGI IMG/M metagenome (GOLD analysis project Ga0315915, IMG submission 207738) | Medicago polymorpha root nodule microbial communities from Los Angeles, California, United States - branched nodules | ecosystem: Host-associated > Plants > Roots > Nodule | place: USA...
CAACTTTTTTTTGATACCCGTGATTTTTGTAATTACTCCTATAAAAAGGGACAGAGAGAGTATTAATTAGAGTTATAATTGGAAAAATGTAATTAATAGGTTAAAGTGCACTTTTCACCTCTTAAGTTTCAAAAAGTTGCGATTTTGGCCCCCTATTTAAAATATTACAATTTTGGCCCATTTCGTCCCAAAATTGCTGAGAAGATGCCAAATGTCCCAAAAAAGGGGCCATAATCGCAACTTTTTAAGAAGATAAAGGGTTAAAATATCATATTTCCCTTATGTTAGGGGTCAAAAGAGCATATTTCCCTAAACATAGGGGGTCACTTTTGTCATTTTTTTTCATAGGGGGCAAAAATCACAATATTTTAAAACTTAAGGGGTGAAAAGTGCACTTTAGCCTAATTAATATTGTACTGAAAAGTGAAATTATTCAGTTATTTTGAGACAATATTTTTTAGGCTTAAATGTATTTGTGACTCCTTATCTTTTAAAAAGTTGTGATTTTGCCCTTAACAAAAAAATAACAATTTCACCCTTTAAATTTACAAAATGTTGCAAAGTTGCTAAGAAGAAACCACATGTCCCAAAACAGGGGGCCATAATCACAAATTTTTGTAAAAATAATGGGTCAAAAGAGCTTATTTCCCTAAAGATAGAGGGCCGAAAGAGCACATTTCTCTTAAGTTAGAGGGCCAAAATAGCATATTTCCCTAAAGATAGAGGGTAATATTTTTATTTTTTATTAAGGGACTAAAATTGCAACCTTTTCAAAATTAAGGGGCCAAAGATGTACTTAAACCTATTTTTTTTATATAAAAGTGTCACTTATTATGGAATGGAGAGAGTATTATTTACATAATGATATTTATTAAAATTTAATTTGAATTTTTCTTTAAACAAGCGAGTCTTGTTAATGAGTGCCCCGCGACACTCTTTAAGTATTCATAGTAAATAAATTATTCTTAAAAAAAAGATAAAAATTTCAATTTCCAATGTAATAAATGTATAAACTTTCATAAAATTTTACCATTTTTTATAATTTGGTTCTTTCATGCATAAATAATGCGTGCTTAACTTAATTAACGCTTGTTTATGGCTTCAATAACTGAGTAATACATGTGTTAAATTTTTGTCACCTTTAAAAAAAAAATCTTGTTCCGTCGCCCTGATGACATGAATGATTTTCAACATGATTGTATGAATGAATAAGATAAAACAAAAGGGAATGTGTATAAAAATAGAAATATGAAAACTACACTTTAAATTTGAACCTCCTTTTTATTGTTTGAATTAGTAAGCTGCACATATATGATCCATCATAATCTATGAGAGCAACAATCTCCGAATTGATTCATGCAAGTAGAACAACCAACAAAGAAGGAGATACGAGTAAAATGTAGTGCAGGGGGACTATGCAATTTGATGAGTATCTTCCAATCCAATTAGTGAGGTGCCCCGCATGTCATAACTTTAGAGCTCTCCACGTGCTATGGTTTTGAAAAGTAAGATATGATGAATGAATACTGAATAATACTATAGTGTTGGCATGCATTGTTTTTGAGTAATTATTATAAGTTGCATAGAAAAGAAGGAGGGTCCACACTCCTCTTGTCACATAATGCATCTTCATCAACATGATATAACAATCAAAAGAGACCCCAGTTATTAATTATGTGTGGGTCCCACTGAGTTGGGGATTTGGGAGCTGAAAGAGGTATTGCATTGCTCCAACGAAACAATGAGCATCCTTTACAATATTCTTCTTCTAGATAAGATATTTGCTTGCATTGGGAAATACTTTGGGACTTGGACCACATTTTTGGAATGTAAAATATTGCAATGCAATATTGGTATATGGTATAAGACTAGAAGTGCATGCCCGAACTCTAAACTTTTCTTAATATTCTTTTTCTTGGTGATAATTTTCTTTTATCAACCAAATTCATCATTATATAAAGATAAAAAAACATAGCTATAAGAACGTGAAAAACTTTGTTACATTTTCATTCACAAATCACAAGAGAGATTGATTTGATAGTGTATGTAAATTCACGTTGTCGATGATCGTGCAGGTTGTTACTACCACAATTGTAGTACTGTTCAAACTTACGTACTTTGTCATCTTCTGAGAGTAGATGTACAAAATGGTGTTGCTCTGTTTTCTACTTTTCTATCCTCGTCCATGTCCTTTTGTGTTGTGTTCTTTTGTTTTTGTTTCAACTCCAATTCTAAATTTGAACCTTTATTATTTGTAATCATAAATTGAAAGCTTTCTGGTCAATGCTAAATACAACTATTGATATGGGACTAGCATCTGCGACAGTACACAAAATATGCAATAGTTAGTCGCAACAAGTAGATTTTAATTTCGTTCGGCAGTTAATATGAGATTGTACCATTTATATAAAAGAAATTCTTAGGTCAACTTTTACCCAACACATCATTCTTACATCCAATCAATTAAAATTAAACACCTCATTAAAATAATAAAAAGAATTAATATTAGATTTTTTTTCTCATTATTTTTAATATTTCTCTCACCTTTTTCCACTTTCTTTAACTGACAAGAACCACCCACCACTATTTATGTTTCCATTTCCTTAATTAAAATCACACTTTTTTTAAAGTTAATAACATGTGTCATATTTTTATTGGTTGAGTATAAGAATAATGTGTTGGGTAAGAGTTCATGCAAGAATATATAAGAGAAATTCTTACGTGGACTTCATGCAAGAATATCTCTTGAAATATAATAACAAATTTAGTTTTAAGACTTTTTGAATTTAAAATTTTAAGGGAAGAGACAATTATTAATGTTTTTAAAATTTCAAGAATATTATAACAAGATAGATTGAATTTTCCTTCAAAAGAAACACGATAGATTGAATTTAATTTTTTTTATGTAAAGCCTCCAACCACCACCACCACCCCAAAACCTCCTCTAATATAATTTTTGAACAACAATGCTATTTAGTACGGTGGAAAAGTAATGAAAATCAACGATAAGAGAGAGACTTGCGATTACAGTTTTTAAATTTTAAAATCAAAATCATATAATATTGGCTTTTAGTGGAAATCATGGGGTGGTGGTAGTGTAATTTGTTTGTTTTCGTTGGTTTCCTCTCATACTAAAAGTATTTCCCATTTTTCAATTATCCGAAATGAGGAGGATTTTGTATTATAAATAATAAAAAATTAACCCTCAAAGTCCTCTCCTTCCAATGTCTTCTATTTATTCCACTTGCTTCTTACTTTTTTTCCAAAATCCTCCCCTCCAAACTCCCGAACAAAGCCTAAGTGTCTTACGTGCAAGTATGCGTAAAAAAATCTTACGTGTGCATATGCAACTCTCTAATTGTTTGGGCCGATGCAACATGTTATTAAACGCATGCTTGGATTTACTTGTTTTTAAACTTATAAATAAATAAGATTTTATGTTTATTCATAAGTTTTCACTAACAAAAATTGAATCTTCGTAAACTATTTTTTTCTTAAACAAGTTTGACAAGCTTATAAATGATACATAAAAACTTATTTATTTGCATAAACTGTTTTGCGTTAGCTCAAAAATAAGACAATCAAAGCAAACACTAAATATTAGTAATAGATTTCATATTGTGTGCTTCAAAGTGGGAAACCTGATATTGTTTCTTTTAGGCTCTGTTTGGTAAAAATAAGCTATAAGCTAGTTGATAGCTGATAAGTTAGCTGATAGCTGAAAAGCTACCTTATAGCTGATGACTGATAGCTGAAAAACTAGTTGTTTGAAATTAAAGTGTTTGGTAAAATTAGCTTTTATATTTTTAACTGATATATTTATCTTAAATGTGTAATTTATTTCAAAGTATTTTTTATCTTTAAAATGATAATTGTGATTTATGAATTTAATTGATATATTTTTTTAACAAATCTTGTCTGATTTCATTTTTATATTTTTTTTATGATTTTTTTTTCTTTTTATTTGAATCAGTAAATAAGTTAAAAGGAAAAAAAATGATAATATGAATATATAAGTTCAATAGAAAGTGTCCTTTTTCGAACAATATTTCAAAGAACTAGAATTAATCCTTAAGGGTCCGTTTGATGGTCAGGATAGGATAGAGTCAAGATATGATATAAAACTGGATAGAGATAGGATATGATAAACATTAATCCTATCATGTGTTTGAAGAGCACATGATAACAAACAAGATATCATTATAATTAAATGAAAAAATTGCTCTCATAATTAATTAAATTGTAAAAATGACATGTTATTAATTATAATAGAAAATACATGCTATCATTTGTTTTTAAAATGAAAATATTTTAAAAATGGAAGAATATCAAGATAATAAATAAGGAATGATCTTCTAAACCTATCAGGATAATTTCTAACGCAGCCTATAATCAGGATAAAAATTACAAAGGAAAGTCAGAATAGGATAGGAAAATGGTTTATTTTATCCTATCCCTTTGATGCATCAAATATGAGATTTCAGTAGGATATGATTAATGTATAATATCTTGTCTCCCTATCCTGACCATCAAACGGACCCTAAAAAACAAAACTAGAGTTAAAAAAAAAAAAAGAAGCAACCAAAAAAAAGAGAATTAAAGAAAAAGGAATAATAGAAACTAAGAACGTGGGCAGTTAAGGCCTATTTAGTGGGCAGTTTATTTTTATAAAAAATGATATTAAAGATTAAAAATGGAAGAAAATATAAAAAACTACAAGCTATGAGCTCAAAATCTACTTGAAATAGCTTCTTACAAAAAGCTATAAGCTCATGAGAAAAAATTGTTATCAAACACATCACGTTTTCATCCAACGAGCATATAAGCTAATCTAACATGCTATAAGCTAACTTATTTGTGTTACCAAACACAGCCTTAGTGTCAAATTAACACCCTCTAATAAGTGAGTTCCAAGGGGATTGCATATTTCGTGTGTAATTTATTATTTCTTGAGCATTGGCCTCAAGTGAAGAGAAAAAGAATGTGATGATAAAAATGCAGGAATAGGACTCTTCTCGCACCTTGTGTACTCGTTAATCACATGTGGGCTGTGGCTAGCTTGTGTACTAGGAATATTATGATTTCATTTTCTAAGCTAAACCCTGGTAAAAGCCAATTAATGTTGATTCTCTAAATTGGTGAAATACCGACACATACCTAACCAAACCGTGCATCTAAATGTCGTTATTCATCAATCATTTCAATTTAAATTAAAAAATTGAACTTATATGTGTAACATTGTTATATTATACCTAGTGAGAACGAAAGTGCTACGGGAGATGGTTTTTTTTTTTGTTGAGAGAAGTGAGATGATTTATTATCAACCCTTAGAATTAAATAAATGCCGGCTTAGTGTTAGACTCAAGCATTGGCATCGTGGTGAAATGAAGAATTAAACAGTAAATTATCAAGATTTTATTTTTATTTTTAATACAAAATATAAATACATAGGTATCACAATGAAAATTATGTAGTCAATTTCTCAAAGGTCAAAAAAAGTGTCATTTTCAATTTAAAATTTTCTTTTTTGGTTTTCTTATAAGTACTCCGAAAGTATCGATTAACATGACCCTAAAGAAAATTGTGTGCTCGGAACTCGGGAGCGCGTTTGTGCAATGCTTGGGTTTGTGTCTCGTGCTATAAAGCATAATTTATCTTGGATTTCCCTAACTAATATTGCTTGGGAAACTGAAAACAACATATATTTTAAAAATATTTTTTTCTTCAAATGTGACACTCAAAATGAGTGAGAGGGAGTAATCAGTAGACCCCAATAGTATTATTTTTGTTTTATCAATTTCTTAATCTAGATTTTTGTCTACATGTATTGTTAGGGGTGGCGGCAGAAGACAGTCCGTCATATAGGGTTTTACCATCAATTAAGAGTCATTTCATAGTCTTTTTAATAAGTTTTCCTTATGTTTTAGTCGAGTTTTATAAATAATTCAAAGGATGAACATGGAATAGCAATTATGAGCACAACACCTTGAACCATGAAAAAATCACCTCAACCAAAAAACTATGTGGTCATGCTATATTTTTTACAAGATTAATCAAGTGATTTCTTAAGGGTATAGACACCACATATAAGCATGGAAGAGCAATTATGAGCACAAGACCTTGAACCATGTAAAAATGACCACAACCAGAAAACTACGTGGTCATGCTATACTTTTTAGGGTTAATAGGTCTTTATCCCCTTGTATATTTTTTTTTTGATTTACCCTCCTGTAAAAAAAATTTGTTTTGATTTACCCCCTAATAGGCCAAACAAAAACGAAAATTTCTTGCAAAAAAAAAAAATTGGTTTTTGTTTGACCTATTAGGGGGTAAATCAACAATTTTTTTTTACAGGGGGTAAATCAAAAAAAAATTTACAGGGGGAAAAACCGGAAATGACCTATATTACAGTGGGTAAAGACCTATTAACCCTACTTTTTACAAGATTAATCAAGTGATTTCTTGGGAGTATAGGCACCACAAATGATTCGGTGACGAGAAATAGAACAAAAGATGAAGAAAAGATGAATGAACATCTATTGGTACATGTGTGGTGCATGCTATGAGATGTGCATCGCACAACTGAAAAGAATTATAAAGTGTTTAGTCATTTCTTCAAGTGTGATGCGCAATAGGTTGTTCGTGTCACACACATAACCGGAAATATTGGAAGCATTCTACTATAAATAGATTGGCTCCACCTCATTGGAAAAACACTCTCTGATGATCAAGAACATTATAAATCGTAATTTATGAAGGTTACCATCGACATGAAGCATCCTTAAGGCGATGATCCATCACACAATGAACATTATTCACGTACACATTCATTTGTTTATGTTTAGTTAGGATCAATAACTAATTTTCTAGGTTAGGTCATGTAGATGACCTTCTTTGTAGCTACTTGACGCATGTCATCTGTGGAGTTACCTCTGAATACAATCGGTCTGCTTAGTTTTATTTTGTTAACATTTGTCATTAATGTGTTTTATGCGTTTACAAATGTTCATAAATCGATCTCGACCTTGAATGACTATCAACCATAACTTTGGAGACTTGCCCTAATTTTAACTGTTCAATTGTAATACCTTTGGCATATATTCTATTACCGTCTATGTGACAAGAGTTTTAATGCTCATTAAAACCTTCAATGGTTACGTACGCACCTAAGACATTTGAGAGTTGTGACTGGAGAAACATGTTAAGTACCAAGACACTAGGCTTAGGTATTTTGTTGTAAAGCTATGAAACTAAGTAAACAATTGTAGACATTGCACTGAATTACAAGTCGTGAAAGAGAAGAAAATCTAAGATGACCTAATACCTGTTTTATTTCGTTAAATGAATCAACCTTTGTCAAGTGTAAACCTCCAAAGTTTACATATCTTAATCATAATTATAGTGGTTAAGTTAGAATTTTATAATAATTGGGGATATGAATTTTTATAAATATTACTAGTTGACTACAATTTATTTCACTTGTTAAACCGGCCATCATGTTTTTGGCATCTTTGTTGGGGTTCATTAAAAATTTCAATAAAGCAACTACGAATTTGATTAGGGTTTCTGCAATTTTTTTTATTTGCTTTTATTTATTCTTTTCAATTTTTCTTTATCTTTCAGGAATCGAGAAAACTACAAAAGCAATTTAGAATGCGGTCCGACTAGCCAAATTAGAAGGCACTCCAATCATTTTCAGAAGAATCTGACAAGGAGAAATTTCAAATGGCTGAAGGTAACCCACCACCACCACCGATGCGTACCTTGGGAGACTTTTGATGAAGGAAGAATTGAGGAAAGATCACTCACGAGTTTCAACTAACAAACTCGGTTGCCTTTGTTATAAAAAAACACCATCCTAACCGGCTTTAAAGAAAATCTAGTCTGCCAAGCATACCCGTTTAACCCACCCCTTGTAGTTGGTCCACCAACATTCAGCCTGCTGAAAATGAGGATCGTGGTGGAATGGGACGTGTTGGCCCCATGCTCTTTAAAAAACCGTTCCTTTACTTTTATTGTACTAAATTGTCAACTATTCCTGTTTTTCCCTCTAAAAACTATTTTCATTGTATGATAATATGAAGAGAAAAAACTAATTTATCTATGTTATTCAGTTAAAACACTCATTTTAACACTCACTTTACAATATTCACTATATTAATGAGTAAAATAATGTGGGTCATACCAATTTATATGAGTCCCATTTTTTAAATTATGAAATTCTCACGAGTTTCATCCAATATAATAGTGAATATAAAAAAGAGTGTTAAAGTTAGTGTTTTTAAAACGTCTCAATATCAAAGTCCATCCTCAAATGCATACGGGAAGAAAAGTTTAACCATTTAGAAAACTTAATTACATTTTTTGGTATTAAACTTAATTAATTTATTAACATGAAAATAAAATGGACAGATCAAAATAAATAGACTAAAAGTGTATTTAACCTTTCATTATTTATCAACATGGATTTTTTTTTTGAACAAACCAAAATGATATATTATAAAACAACAAAACAATCACCAAAGCACAAGGTGTGCCTTAGAGACTACCAAAAGTACACAGAGTTAACAGTGACACAAGGAACCAAACAAGACAACTTTAGCCTATGCCTAAACAAGTTAAAGGGATAGACCACCATTGCTGAGTTCCATAAGTAAAAATGGCTTTTTTTAGCTTTTAGTCCACCTAAAGACAACATCTTAACCTTGTCAAGCAAACGGGGAATAGGAGTAATGACATTTTTAAACAAGCGACTATTACGTCCATTCCACACAACCCAGGCACAAAGAAGCTAGATAAGTTGCATGAAAGAACATTTAGCTTTACCGCCACCTATCATATGCGTGAACTGCAAAAAATGATCAGAAATAACATCAGAGTCCACCCCATGAAAACAAATCCAATCTCGCGCAAGCTGTCATATAGAACCAAAAGTTGCACACGACAAAAAAAGATGCTGGGACGTTTCAAAGAGGCCACAACCAGCAATACAAGACGCCATATCTGAAGAAAGAACCCCTCTAGCCACCAAGTTTGACTTTGTAGGTAAACGATCAAGAACAAGCCTCCATGCAAAAACAGAGACTTTCAAGGGGACTTGATTATGCCAAACCAACTCTGTTGCTGGTTCCACCATAGGAGTTTCCTGAGTTGTTAATAAATCATATGCACCACGATCTGTATAACCTGCTGGAGGATCTTGAAGCCACACCCATCTATCTGAAATATTAGGATACAAAGAAACATCAAGAAGTAAGGCCCTACACTCTGCCACCATCTCCTCCTCCCACGCCCACAACCTACGCCTCCACCTCCACACATCCCCCCAATGATCTGAGCTAACTGAGAACAAGTTAACCACGATAATGGTCTTATTCTCAGATAAATCAAACAATCGACTATAACGCTCACAAAGGGGAACACCTCCAATCCACCTGTCATACCAAAACAACGTGTCAAACCCATCACCAACCTTCATAGACACATTCTCCGTAAACCAACTACTACCATCACCTCCGCCCCTATCCCTAATCCTCCCCACCTCCCTCAACCAAGAAGAGACACTCCGGCTCCCAACCTCCAACCTCCTGCCTAATTCGCCATAACGGGCGACTAAAACCCTATACCACAAACCACATGTATCAACCAACATCCTCCAACACCATTTACCTAGCAAAGCATTGTTAAACTCCTTCAACTTTCTCACCCTCAACCCTTCAATTTATCAACATGGATAAATTTAAGTGAAGTTATTTTTATAGGAAAATTGGAGTAATGTTTGACATAACATGTAACCGACAATGCTATAATTTATGTTTTTGATCCAAGAACTCTTTGTTTGCACTGATTTTTACATTGATATGCTGATATGTATTAATCCATTGATTTGACTTTTAATGAAATACATTAACTAAAATTAAAAAAAAAAAAGAAATACATTAACTTTTTGTTTATAAGTTGATGCTCAATTTATGTTTGATATGATAACGGTGACTTTAATATTTCTGTCTCAATTCCCTTAAAAAATATGTTTCCATTTGAGTTGGCCATTTATTAAAGCAATGTAGCCTAATTTGGGACGAAGCTTCGTTGATAAAAAGAGTCACATGCAAAAGATCAAGAATTGATGGTGATATCTCCTATTTTTGTTCCATTAAAATAAATCACAAATAATAGTTCGATGAAGCAAAGTAAATTATAGAGCCAATAAATCGAAAGCGCATGCTTGGTGGCCCACTAAAGCTTTATTGGAAGATTCATGGAAAGGAAGCTTCTCCTTCGTGTGAAAGGGAAACCCCAAACAAACCAATCAATGAGTCTACGTTGCCAAGTTATGGGATGGCGCTAGAAGATTGGGATATAGAGCAGTGGAATTACATATTGATTCTGTCATTGTGGTTCATGGAATTAGGCATGGTTGGACAAGGAGTTGTTGCATGGAGCACGCTTTGGTTAAGAAGATCCGTCAATTGATTTCGATTGAAAAGTGAAGGTCGTTCGTTTGTACCGAGAGGCAAATCAATGTACTAATGCAATTGCAAGTTAAGGATGCTCTTTGAATGACTTTGTGATATTTTATGAGTCATGTTCGGTTATCATTATAAATTTTCATATGATTCCTCCACTTAAAGTTATACTTAAAGTTATTTGAGAAGTTTTTGACGTTAAATGTTAGCATTTTTCTCAATCAAAGTTCGAATATTAATTCACAATATTGTAAAATTTTCCGTCCTTTTTTTTTTTTTTTGTGGTGGTCGAGGTTCGAACCTCAAACCTTACATATATCATGCATTTGTCCATACCAACTGAGCTAAATTCACCAGGACTTTCAGTCCTCTTTTGCTAAACACAAACTACGTTGGTGATTTTATCATTAGACAAAATAAAATGCTAGCTAGTTTTTTTTTAGGAAAAATGCTAGCTAGTTTTAGAAGGGGAAGGAAATCCAAAACTTTAGGTGATACAAATTTTTTGCCCCAGCACATCGATCGTAATGGTTTTTATTTTTTTTTATTTTTATGATAACCCTTTGGTTTTTATAATAGTGTGTTCAAGTATTTGAAGTTCGACCAATAATATATAAAGTCTTATAAAAAATGGTTCCACGTATGAGTTGCATTGGGATTCTTCCAAATATTTTATCATTTGATATAATCCATTAACCACTTGACTACAATTACATTAAAATGATTTTATTGTTACTGATAGGGCTAATTAAAAATGAATTTGACATTAAAAATGTGAATACTTTTTTTAAAGAAAGAATTCAAGTTTTAATTAACCATATTGTAAGACCATCTACAACGGAGCACCTCACTTTGAGTGCTTAAATGAATCTTCTTTGTCCACATCATTCATTTTACAATAATACTTAATAAGCACCATTTTTCTCCAACACAGCACCGCAAAGGAAATTACTAAATAGATCCCACAAATAATTCTATATCATTACATTTGAACTAAATTTTATTTATTTCATTATGATTTATTAAATGGGATGAAGAGAAAGAGGGTGATTCCATAGCCACCCTTCTCCATAAGCACCAAAATATTATACTCCACAATGAGGGTGCCTATTTAGTATGATCCTAAATAGGTGAAGCACCCACCATTGTAGATGGCCTAAATGCTAGTTTAGTTTCTTCCGTTAGACGCAACTTGGTTGATCACTCTGCAATTAATTTGGACAAAGTAAATACTTTCTATGTTTTTACAATAAATGTTGTTTATGATTTTTACACACATATTAAGAAATGCAACGATTAAATAAAATAGAATTTTTTTTTTTTACCAAATTATCCTAATTAACTAATGGTTAGTTTTTCTACTATAGTAATTTACTTAGAGTGCGTACAATCTATAAAACTAAGGTTTAGTATGTTTAGGTCATGCATTGAGAATGATCTCAAGGGGGTATTTATGGTCTTTTTTGGGCTTGTATTTTCGTGACTTAGACACTAAGTAACTTAAATCCTAAGTCACGTTTTCAATGTAGAACACACGCTCTAGATGCTTCTAGAAGCCCATAATGGTGGCGCGACGAGATTTCAGGAATGGGAGCGTGCTCCTCGGCCAGTAAACCCTTCTAAAACGATACTGAGTCATTAATAAAAATGACTGTCCAAGTAAAAGTTATGTTTTGAGAGTAGTGTAGATAATATTAATTAAAAGGTACAACTCGAAAAATACTTAGTATTGTATTGAAAAATGAAAATGAAATTCATTTTAAATATTTTTATATCAAAGTGACATTTATTTTGAAACGGATAGAGGAGTAGCTATCCACTTGTTCGGAATTACATAGAAATTATTTATTTTTAATCATAGAGCTTATTATGCCAAGCTTGCTTGTAAGATATAAAAAATTAGATATACTCCAAGTTAATTAGCAAGTGATTTAGCTTAGTAGTACTAAATTTTATACCATAAAAAGATCACGGAAGTACGGAGCATGAATTGTTGTCTATAATTGCGACAAAAAGCTGTCTATCTCCTCTCACACAACACACATTGCCTGATTCGAACAGAGAACTAAAACTAAATAGTGATGAAGAAATATCCTTTCACAAAAACTTGAAAATGGCAGGCTTCCCATTAATGATAATTTGATGTAACACTGGCCTCTAGATATAGATACGTGCCGAGTCCAGTTTTCATTGTTTGCACTATCTATCCATTAAGAACACATGCACCACATGGGTTGGAGTGTGTGAGAGGTTTCTTTGTGGTAAAAGAATGCTATTCAGTTTAGGTCAATTACATAAAATATCTTTTTCCATTTCTGCTCAATATATTATAATGTTTTCTGTCTAGAGGCTTAGATTATCTCTCATTACTGATTTATGTGATTTTTTTCCGGTTATTTTAGCTTTACTACATGAATAATATTTTTCAAAATCATTTATAGAAAACTTTGAAATTAATGCTTAGTTGCTCAAGTTTGAAATCACACGTTTGTTCACATGACAAAGCCTAGCATGCATATCAAATCAAATATCAAAATTATCATACAACATGTAAATGAGACATTTTATTCATTTCAATGTTTAATTTGAATATGCCATCGGTGGCACACCCTTTCACAACAAAAATATCATTTTTAGTAATGGTGTAAAATCTATTGTGATTAAGAGTGTTAACGGTGCGATTTGATATGACTTTAGGCTAAAAATTATATGAACTGCAAGATAAAGAACATGAGATTTGGTTTGGCTTGATTATATTTTAAAATAAAACCAAACCAAACCAATGTGGTTTGAGTTGGTTCGATTTTTTGCGAGACATAATTTAAAAATCTACCAACAATTTTAATTATTTTAGCTGCAACAATTAACTATTTTGCAAAGATTAATAATTAACTTCAAATATCATTAAGGAGCATAAAGAGAAGGTACAACAATTAGTAATTAACTCCAATTAGAAAAAGAAAAGAAAAAAAGAATGAGTGAAAATATAATCCAAAATCAAGGGTATTTCTAATTACCTCTTGGTATATATAATATGTAAAGTTTATTCCTTGTTTTTTATGTTCTTGTGAAATATTTTATGGATGATGTTGGTGTTGTTTATTCTATAAGATTTGTCGTGTAGAATTTTTGAGGTTAATTGAAAAAAGAATAAGAAAAAAAGGGCTGAGTGAAAATATAATCGAAAAGGGCTATTAGAACGCCGCATATTTAACAAGTAAAATCAACTCACAATGATAAAAGTGTTATAAAGAACACCTAAAAAGGCAATTGGTGCTGTGTGTGTAAACGCGTTACATCAACATCTCCCACTCAAGGTCATGACTCGATGACCATCCAGGTTCCCACCAAACACATATATTTTTCTCTTCTTGAGTGTGAGAAATTAGAGAAAGAGACCCCATGCAATCAAATGCCATAAAACACATTAAAAACATGATGCTCCCACAATCATAATCTAAGTGTAATTGTATAGCATATATAAAAAAATGCTTTAAAATCATTTGCTCAACTTTCATTTACTTCATTATATATATGGATAATTTTATAAAATTATAATATTAATTAATATATATGAAAAGGATGGGCATATTTATTTATTTTTGGATTGAGATATGATATGATTTAACTTTATTTTTGGGGGTATTTTGTTAGACTAGAACTGGTATGTACTTAAGAAGGAAGGAATAGGCACACATGGATCACACAACACATGTGTTGTGTACAATGTGATAAGAGAGTATCTGCAGGTTGATATATTATGTGGAACTAATGTATTGATAATATTATTACTGAGTTTAGTAGTACAGCTATATAGCTTCCATATAGGAGACAGCTTGACGGCTTGGGATTCCAATATAAATGTTCTCAGCTACAAATCAAAGATGTGGGAATCCCAATTTTCATAACAATTTATTTATACATACATGATCACTCCATTTTTGAGGAAAAAAAAGAGTACAAGACAAAAGGAAAATAAATAATTCATTACCTAAAAAATGAATGTGTGTGTTAATAGCATAGGGCCTGAACAACCCGTGTTCAGCTGCTGCCACCACACTCTGATCACTCAAACAGACACCTTACTATTTCCGGGTAAATCCAAATTGAGGGGGCCATTTTCCTTTTCTACGCTTTACCATAACTATTTATTACTTTGTTTTTTTACTGCAGTTAAACCCGACCATATCATAAATCAAGTAGAACACTCTGTATTTCACAATTTCATTTGTTACTACTACCCAATATAGCTACCCAACAACTCATATCTTCAGTTACACTCCTCTAATGGAAAATCCTATTCAAATTTGGATCAAGGGAACAACGATCACGAAAAATAAATTTACTAACACATATTACTATTAATTACTAACATTTCTTTATAATAAAAAAATATTAATTTTTAAGGTCACTAATTTTCATTCCTAATTCCTTTAAAAATATTAATTATTCTAAGACACCCTTTAAAAAAGAATCATAACATATATAGAAATTAAAGCGGGTAAAGGTAAAATTAACATAGATGTTATTTAAATTAAATTAAGAATGAGTAGCTTTCTTACTAACAAGTAGTAACAGCACAATAATATATATTAGAAAGCTTAAAATGAAATTAATATTGGGAGAAAGGTTACAAGTGACTTCACTTAACTATTACATATTATTCTTGTTGTTGCCGTGACGCTCCTCCATTAATTAATTTCTTCTTGGAAATATAGTAATTAATTAATTAGCCATGCAAATTAAATTAAACTGGGATGCATGCTACTAGTTAATAGCTACACATTGCTTGCGTACGTTTACTACCCGGTGGAGAAAAACATTGAGCTTGAAGTTGTTGAAGGGCTTGGGCTTTGGTACGACCTTTGTCGAAAATAATCTGGTGGAGAAACCGCCACAGTCACCGACGATGTAGATTGAGTTCCAGACTCTGGCGGGGATCCTTCAAAACAAAAAACAAATCATTATCTACCATAATCATTCTTATGATAAATAACTCCCTTATTTTTGGTTAAATATACTACATTATTTAGCATAGGATAATATAAGGGAAAGAAAGAGTAATTAATTAAGAAAATTACTTGTGGAAGAATTATCCAAAGTATTGTGAGATTTGTGAATATCTTGAGTATTTGGGTGCTGAGTTTTTCTCCTGCGACGATTATGATCTGCCAATCTCTTCCTGCAGCTACGTTTTCCATTATCAAACTCAGATAGAAGATGGAACCTGCATATATATATATATATATATTTTAAAAGAATTTAATTTAATAATAATAATAATAATAATAGTGGATAATATTTGTTTGAGACACAATGTAATGTATAGTAGTTATCTAGCTGTGTTGTTTTGTTTGAATGGAAGTACTAACTAAAAGCAGCAAAACAATGCAGTACGTAAGTAGTAAAACTGAAAACCAAACAAACTAAGTATATGTTTTAAGGGACACAAATGCCCTCGGGATTTCCCCATGTACGGTCAACTCAATCATTGTCAACTCTCCCCTTAAGGGTATTTTCGTCTTTTTCAAATCCAACCTTCTCCCCTATCCCCCAACAACGCTGTTTTGTGCTTGCTTACTGCTTTTTAATGCATGCTTCTCTCACACACGTTTTTAAAACCCAAAATAATACAAATAAATATCTTTTGATTAAAACCTAACTGAAATTAAACTAGTTTAGTGTTTAATTGCACTTCATAGACATAAAAGAGAATCAAACTAGAAATAGACGAAAATGCCCTTGAAGTGAGGCACAAATATAAGAATATTCATCTCAATGATTGAGTTGTTAAAGGGGTAATCATGTCATTTAAAGATCACAACCTGCTGCATTGCTGGCAGAACCGCTGAGTCAACCCAGCTGCAACGACGGTGGCTGCCTTGGAGTGAAACTCACAAACTTTGTGGCGGCGGTGGTAGTGCTTAGCCTGAGATAGATCAGCATTGCAACCTTCAGCCTGACACCTAGGTGAGTTCGAAGAACCTGTAGAACCCGGTTCAGGTGGTCTAGACCGACGGTAAAGGCGGCTAACGAAGTCATCTTCGGAAGAGAAGTACGTGCGGCCACCAAGGTTGAGTCCAAGTCTAGAACCCACGAAGTCAATGGGCCTGTTAACATCCTCGGATTTTGGTACGAGGAGGAATCCAGGGCCATGTCCATGACCAGGAAGAGGGTCAAGGGAGAGCATGGAAGGAGGTTGTGGTTGAGGTGGAGGGTAAGAAGAAGCAGTTGATGACCCTCCATGGAAAGCCCGTGGGTCGAAGAAGGACTGATGGATATGATGTTGCTGGGCCTGTGGGCTAAACTGGTGGTGGTGAGTAAAATCACCACTGTTTATGTCGATGGTGGGTCCAGCACCAGGTCCGTTAAGGTAACTGTCGGATAACATAGCTTGAGAAGCGTAGTGGTCGAAGATTTGACGGTGGGCTTGATCAGAGGCTGCTGCTGCTGCTGCGGCGGAGTTGTTGTCTTCATTTCCGGTAAGCATGATGTTTGTTGGGTTACCCCATTCGTAGTCCAACATGTCTCTCAAAAAAAGATGTACCTGTGAAATGAGATGAAATGAAATGAAATATTATATAAAACTCATATTTATTTTTGGGAGGTGTAAATAGCAATAAGATAGCCCTAACCTAATTTGCAGAAAAGTTATGGTTGGGGAGAGAGACTTTATCTATCCATCTAACTCATTTCATTTGATTCAGAGAAAACAGTGTAATGTAATAGCGTGTACATTAAGTCTATTATCATACACACACTCTCTCTCACTATAACTATGTCTCAGAGAGAGAGAGAGAGAGAGACTCTTTCTTTCTTTCTTTCTGCTATGCTAAATGGGATGTGCGCTTAAAAGATCTCACTTTCACCCTAAAAAAGCTGAACACTTTTGTCTCCTTCTCCTCATTTCTCTCTACCAATAGGAAAGTTACTCATGTAACTCAATTCTCATTCTCTCTCTAGTTGAGTTAAGTTTGTGTTGTGTGAGTTTGAGGGAAATTCAGCTTATGAGGCGGCTTCTGCAGACAGTGGGTAATTGGTGGGTGATCTGTACTCTGGATATGCTTCCATTGGAAATTACCTTTTCACCTAAGTGTAAATTTATTTTATAGTTTCGTTTTTTTTTGTTTTTCAATTTTAATTCTACACCACACACTTTTTTTAATAGTCAAATAACAAATACTAGTATGTTAGGGGTTAGCTTTCTCCACCGGAGCTAATTCACACAGTTTTACAGTGCAATGAATCTTAGTGTGTCTTTGGTTCGGTGGTGGAGAGAATTGATTTTAAGTAAAAATGAGTTCAATGTAAATTGATTTATGTTTTAATCTCTTATGTTTTTTTTTTTTTAGAAACCAAACTAACCAATCGTAAATAGAATGGGGGATATCGAGCCTAATCTCTTATATTAATTACATTTTGTTTGCACCCTTAGCTTTTAATTAACTTTTTTAAATTATGTCCACGCTCATTGAAGTTTCACATTTCTACTATATTACTATAATAAAGTGTTAAGATCTAAACCTCACAACATCATCGGTTGATTGTCCAAGCTACTCTGCAAGAGAAGGATGCTAATGACATTGATTTTGTTGCACAAGTGCCTTGATGGTTGCAGAGAACTTTAAGAAATAGCGACCATTTTTTTTTTTTAATGAATGGAAATAGCGACCATTTATAATGTTTGATGATTGCTTTCTTAAGAATATTTTTTGGGGGTAGATTTTGTAGTTATGCATGGAGACCCTAATGATCATATGCTTATGATTGTAAGGACCATTATTAAAAGTGAGATGGAGGAATAATGGTGCAAACGGAATGAAACATAAATAACCAATTTAAGATGAAAAATAATTAAAAGACTAATCCAAAAACTGGTTAAACTTATAGAATCGACGAAATCATTTTGGCATCTCTTTATTTACCTATTACCTATTTCTTTCGCATTCTATTTTTTTTCTTTTCTTCATAGTATCTCTATTCTTAGTGTATTATTCATCATATATGCTTATTTTTCTCGTTTACTTCTTCTATATTTATCAATTTCCTCTTAAGATGTTGATGCACATGTACCATTAATTAAAGTGTGAAAAAGTTACTTAAATAACAAAGAAATGAGTAAGTTTCATTGTTAAACAAAAAATGCTCATATTACAATAGAGAGCTTCAAATTGATAAATTGTGATTATGTAAAGTTTTTGTTATTGTTTTTTTTTTGGTATACAATTTTTTTTTCGTTAATAATTTTTTTTCATTGTTATTGGTTTCTTTATATATTTATTTATTTTTGAATTAACATCCTTTATTTAATATTCAAAAGTTTTGTAAATCACAACTTAATTTTATCTTATTTAAGTCTGTTTAACATAAAAGATGTATTATGTATAATATTTAGAAGAAAAAAATACAGTACATGCAGGGCCGGTCCTAAGATTTCTAGTGCCCTAGGCGATTAATAAAATTGTGCCCTTTTAATTATCTGAGTGTCTTTCTTCTTGCATTTGTTATTGTAAAAGATTCATTCATAATCAAAGTTCTTTAAAAACATATTTTCGAAATATATTTGTATAGTACTAACTGTTAGTAAAAATGATAATTTTGGTGCCCCAGTAAAAATGGTGCCATGAACTGCCAACCCTCCCACCCACCCTCAGGGCCACCCTTGAGTACATGCATATTGGGCTAATGCCCTTTATAGTGTATTGATAGACAATATTATATATGCATTAAGAACGATTTAGAACATGTTTGGATTGTTTGTGAGTTCAATGGAATCACAATTGACTGTCAAATTTTTGCAAAATTATGATTTCATTATAATTTTGTCAAATTCAC
>Ga0315915_1003727_pt1 | contig 19291 bp, 11 predicted proteins | sample MpolbnodulesMG_FD_207738 | JGI IMG/M metagenome (GOLD analysis project Ga0315915, IMG submission 207738) | Medicago polymorpha root nodule microbial communities from Los Angeles, California, United States - branched nodules | ecosystem: Host-associated > Plants > Roots > Nodule | place: USA...
AATGTATCTAGCAATTGCTGCAATAAATCAGGTGGTAATCAAAACATTCAAAATGTTGATATTCCAAATGGAAGGTTGTGCTTTCAAAATATGTTTGAGTCACATGAGATACCAAAAACTGCAAATATTTACATAGAAATAAAGAATTAAAACATTTAGATCAAATTCTAGAATTGAACAACTAATCAGCATACAACATGATCAGAAATTTAAGGTGGAATTGAACAACTTACATTTGATGAAATTTAAAGTTTACTCAAACACCGCCAAAAGGCGGGGTTTGAGCTGCTGCCCCAACTGGTGCAGAAGGTCCAAGTGCTCCATTAAAAGCTGAAATACAAAAAAATCAATTATATTGTTACAATTATATTACAATAATCAGAAATATATGTGAACATAAAACACTTACTTGTTACAACAGACTCTGAGATCTCAAATTCTTCATTCAAGTCATTGAATTGAAAAAAAGATGGCCTTAACCAATTTTGGGAGCAAATCAAAGCCTCAACCATTGGTGGGTTAAGAGAGGTCCTAAAAGTGTCAATGACTCTCCCACCAGTGCTAAATGCACTTTCAGATGCAACTGTGGACATCAGAGTAGCCATCAAATCTCTAACCATGTTTGACAAAATAGGGTATTGAGCTGAATTTGTTTTCCACCATAAAAGAAGGTCAAATTTGTTATCATCCTGATTGTCCTCTTCCAAATACTTCTCTAGTTCATTCCTTCTATCCACCAAATCCTTCTCCTTCAAGTGTTGTTTGAACAGATCGGTCCTTGCCAATTGTGAGGTAATTTCAGCAAAAGCTTGAGCTTGGCTAAGGGAACTAGCAGTAGAAGCATCAAAAGATGGTGGGGCAGTTCTGTTTTTATGCTCAAAAGCTTGCTTGTACCAAAAAAACATCTTGAACAAATTAGCACTTATCGAGTTCTACAATTTGGTAGCAAAATCAGAATTTCCAGCATACATTCCCTCCAAAGACCACTTCATATATCGCATTTTATACCTTGGGTCCAGAATCACACCAAAATAAAGTAGTTGGTTAATGGTTGCAACATTACCCCAATATTTATCATACTTCTTCTGCATGTCTTTAGCCATATCAGCCAAAACAGTGTTGAGGTTTAAGCTTGACGCATTTAGCTCACAAAGAATAGTAGACATCTGATGAAAAGCAGTGTATGCTGACTGCTGTGAGGCTGAAAAAAGCTTTGTTGCATCATAAAAAAACTTCAAAAATCTAACAAAAGCACGGACATTTTCCCAATCTTCTACAGTTGGAGGACCAACATTACCAAAACAGTCTTTATAGCTAGAGTCCTCATCAATCAGCTTCTCAAAGGCCGGTTCATACTTCTCCGCAGCATCCAACATTAGGTAGGTAGAGTTCCACCTAGTTGAGATATCTAGACACAACAATTTCTTACATGTAATCCCAGCAAAGCTTACACACTCCTTAAACTTGGCTGTCGTACCAGAGGATGACCTAACAAATCTAACAGCATTCCTAACACTTGTTATAGAAAGATGATGGTCCTTCATTCCTTCCTCAACCACCAAATTAAGAACATGGGCACAACACCTTACATGGAGATATTGCCTATCCATCACCAACCCATTCATAGTTTTCAACCTTCTCTTCAAATAAGCTAAACATACATCATTGCTGCTTGCATTGTCAACAGTGATAGTAGTCACATTTCTCAACCCCCACTCTCTCAACACTTTCTCTATCTTTTTACCAATGGTTTCCCCTTTGTGGTTTGGTACTACGGAGAAGCTAATTATCCGCTTTTGGTACTTCTAGTCATTGTCAATAAAGTGGGTTGTTAGGGTAATGAAATTGAGATTCTGGAGAGAAGTCCAACAATCAGTTGTTAGAGCAACACTCGGACAATGAGACTTAAAAAAGGCTTTCAACTTAACCTTTTCTTCAAGGTATAGCTTTAAACAGTCTCTAGCTACAAAACGCCTTGAGGGGATAGTGAATTGAGGTTGTAGTTGTTTGCAAAGGTTTCTAAATCCCTCCCCCGCCACACTCTTAAAGGGTTGTTCATCTGCAATTACAAAGATAGCTAATGCTTTCCTACATGCTTCAACATTGAACCTAGTGCTAGCTACACCTAAGATGCTACCTTCGCCAAATGCAAGTGTTGTTTGAGTTGGATTATTATGTAAGGCTAAAGGATTTTAAGGACAAACATCAATGTGAGCAAGCAAGGTGGAAGTGCCATGAGACCTAGAGCCACAACGGTACTTCTTATGGCAGTGTTTGCATGCAGCAGTAGGTATTGGGCACTCACTCTGAGGTAAAGGATTAAAGTGTTCCCATGCACGTGACCTACACCTATTACCATCAGCATTTGCTTGCCTCTGCCTTTTAGGAGGAGGTGCAGCTGGAGCAAGTTCAGCTGCTGGAGCAGTTTCTGATGTCGGAGTAGTTTCTGCTGCTGGAGCATTGATTGCTGCAGTTGCAGCATTTGGAGTTTCAGCTAATGTAGGACTATCACTAGACAAATCCATCTCTATAAAAAAAACAAAGAAAATTCATAAGTAACACCACATAAATTTACATATAAAAGCAAACATTTACATATTAATAGTTCCGATGCCTTTGTGAAAAATGCATACATTTAAATGCTTGGAATAAAAGAATGTACCTGATCACAAACTCATTGAAAACATAGAATTAAATTAAGACATCAACTTAAACAAAGACATCAAAACCATTTAATCATGAACATATCACAAACTCAAATATTTACATATAAATAGTTCTGATGGGTTTGTGAATAAAGCATTCTTTAAATGCATGGAAAGAAAGAATGTCAATCACAAACTCATTCAAAGCATATAATTAAAGTAAAAAAATCAACTTGAATAAAGGTATCAGAACCATTTAATCATGAACTGAACACAAACTCATATAATAACTCAACATATGCAAAATAAGTGAAAGAATCTCATCTCATATCAAAGCTAAACATGAATAAAAATGAAGCACATACAATATAGATTTACACATTAACAGAGCACATTAACAAACATATTAACATGGAAAGAAAAAACATGTATGACGAGGATCATTTAGAACCTGGTTCAGAGTTCAAGCTGCAGTTTTCTTCACTGTAATCCATCAGCTTGTATCTTTCTCCTTTCTAACTATATGCACTACATCTCAAACAAAACATGTTATATTATTAGTAAACAATTTGCAAGAAATAAAAAATTATATTAAGTAGCAAGTAATGAACTGATTAACACTTAAGTAGTAAAAATAAAAAATAAACCAACCTTTTTGAAGCAAATGATTCAGATCAAAACAAGTTTCCAAATTCCAATCGTGTTACACCATCAGATTCAGAATGAAACAAAAGAAGAGAAAAATATTAGAAAGTATAAAAAGTATATTACTTAGCAAGTTATAAACAGATTAACAATTAAGCAGCAAGTAAGGAACAACTGAACACTTTATAAATAAACAATAAACTAACCTTTTTGAACCAAATAATTCAGTTCAGAAGTTTCCACATTCCAAACGTGTATAAGCAACAGGTTCACATTGAAACAAAAGAAAATTAAAATTAGAAAGTATATTAAAAAAAAATTATTCAACGTAAAAAAATAATATTAAAAAAACTGATTCAACGGAAAAAAAATTACTAACCTTATAAGCAATAAACAGAGAAAATACACTTGTTAGATCTTCAAGATGCTCAAGAGTCAAGATGCTCGTTCAAAAAATAAATAAATAAACTTGTTAATACATATAGAACAAAATTATAACACAAACAAAGGAAAAAAAATCAAATAAACAATGAGGAAATCAAAAAGTTGAAGATCTAAAAATCTAACACATAAAACTAACCTTATAAGTAAGAAACGTTGAAGAAGATGAATATTACAACCCTGAAACATAGATAAAATGGTGTTAAAAACATGATGAAGTAAAACGTGTAGATCGAAAATGATGACATTAGGAATTTAAGAACAGATCGAAAATGATGTTATCAGTAATAAATGTGCAACATGACAAAAATAGATTGAACATGATGAGTTGTAGTTGAAGATCTAAAGGAGAGACTGACCAAAGAAAGAAAGGGGAAATGGCGCAACAAGTGTCTTAGGAAATTAGGGTTTGGAGACAAATCTCAGTATTTATATGAAGGGTTTTGGGTTGGGTTGAGGAAAATATTTGGGCCAGACAAGTGAGCCCAATAATAATATGTAATGGACTTATGGGCAACAGTTCGGTTTCGGTTATACACGGTGCTAAACACACCCTCTGCCACCGTCCACTACTAACCAGCACAAACCAGATTATCTACCCGCCCAACCCGCGAACCCGGTTTTGACTCGACCGTTTCCCTTTATTATCTCGCGGGTCGGCCGGTTTCAGGTGGGTCAGATCAGTTTGTCCAGCCCTAGTTAAGGTGATGAACTTTGATGATGATTAAAGAATGAAATATGCTTAGATTGTTATAATCTATTGTGTTCACATGATGCTAGTATTCTAGGAATGATAAATATGTATATGCATGATTTACTTGGAATTCTAGAATGCTACTTTATGATTATATTTTATTATGTGGAATATTATCTAACCCAATGGTCGTTTGGTTGATCACCTACACATTTGTACAAAGTGTAGACGGTGTGTGTAACTACCCGTTTTTAGATATAATTATTTTAATTATTTATTATATGTATTTATGTGGGCTTATATTTGCTTATTTGCTTATGTGTGTATTTGATTTGGGATTAGTGAATTTTTGGCCTATAAGGGTATTTTAGTCATTTTTAGACTAAGGGGTATTTTGGTCATTTGACGAGTAAGGGTAAATTAGTAATTTTATTTAGAAGTTTATTTTGGAGTTTTAGGGAGAATAGTTATTTTTATTATGTTACTAGTGAGTTGAGGTAATTATTTCAGGATGATAATTAATTGGTGTTTTAGCGGATTAAGTGAGTAGTAACTTTCTAGAATTTATTAGTAAGAGTGGTAAGCTCATTATGACTATTAGGGACCTAGTCCATTGGAGAGTAGTATATATACTTAACTCATGAAGATAAATTAGGGTTAGAACATTTTCATCTCATTTCAAAAGGAGGCTAGAGAGAAAAGTTAGAAGAATAAAGAGAAGAAGAGAAGAGGAAGAAATTAGAGAAGAGAGAAGATAGAGATTGGGAGCTAGCAAGGAGAGTGAAGCCATAGCTAGTGATTGTGAAGCTTTGAGGTAAGGGGATAAATTCTTTCACTCAAATAACCTATAATCTCATCTTTTGGGTCATAAGTGCTTTTGTGTGAATTACGATTTTTATGATTTTGTTGTTAAATTTCGTGCTCTTAATTTATGTGTAAATATGGGTATGTTAAATTTCATGGAATTGATGTGTTTATGTGCTCAAGTTCATAGTTGATGTTCATAATAAGTTGTTTTGATGATTTTTGCTCAATTAAGTGTAATCTATGAATTGGTGAGTGATTATTGTTGAAACATGTCTAAATTCACTAGATATATGATTATATATGTTTGTATGTTGTTGGGGTTTGAATTGTTGCTGTTGTTTGTGAAATTTGAATGAAAAATGAGAAAATATGAGTTTTGGTGAAAAATGAACTTGATGATGATTTTGATGTGAATTGAGGTTATGATTCCATGTTTGTAAGTGTTTTGATTGCCTTTTGATATATGTTAACTAGTAACAGAGTTTGGGGGACGAATTTGGGTCAAAGGGGATCAAAATCGGGGTTTTGGGGTGAAAATTGAGTGGGTTCCTGAGAGGAAACCCAAAAACAGGGTGCACCTTACTGGTGCAGCTCGCCTTGCGAGCTAGTGCATGCTACGGGGAGTTGCTCAGTAACAACACCAATGTTTTTGGTGTTCTAGGTACTAGAGGGTCGACCCGGACTTTCCTAAATGCTTCTTTTGAAGTGTTTAATCACTGTTTTCACTTCTAAACCTACTAAAACATCAAATGGATTGGATTAAGATTGATTTTGTGAATCGACTTGAAACTTAGTTGAAAAATGTTCAAGAACATGAAATTTTCCGAAACTTGTTTTTCTTAAGGAAAATGGTAGGATTAAGGTATGTTTCCTGTGTTAATGATTTTAAAATGATTAGACATGGTGTAGGTGAGTTTAAACTTAGTCTTCTTTGAAAAATGAATTTCTTTTGGAAAAGGGGAAAATGAGACACACTTAGGGAATTTTTGGAATTAATTAGAATCAAGCTATGATGTGTATATGTATGAGCTACTATGATCATATGTGTCATGTGGATATATTTTGTTGATGTGTTTAAACATGGATCCTTTGCTTTCGATGAATTATTGGAAAAATGATGGATTTTATGAAAATAGACGAACTTTGTCAAAATAAGATTTTAAGATCGAATAACTTGCAAATGACTTTGTGTTCATGATTACAGGATATAATAAGAATAAATCAATGATGATTGGATGTTTAATATGTGGAATGTCATGATGTGGATAGTTGTCCGTCTTTTATGCAAAAATGTGATTTCGAAACGATAACGTTTCTTTAAGGTGATAGTTGTTCTGATGATTATGATGATGATTTTAATTTGATGATGACTCTTTTTGAAATATGACTTGTTGATTGTGTGGATGTAAAACTTGATAATGCCTAAGGTGTTGAATTGTGAAGGATGTAATTGGAGGTCTACTTTACATTTCTTTGGTGTTAGGTGCATTGTCGAGTCTTACTTGAAGTCCATGTATTCATAGTCATGTTGAGTCTTATGACGAATGTAACTGGAGGTGTACTTTTACATTGCGTTGGTGAAATACGTAAGTGGAGGTGTACTCTTACGTGAGTGTGGATTCAATACGGTAAAATTATATCCGGAATCACATGCATCTAGTAGAGTCTAGAACATTGCATGCACTTGATAATTGTCGAGTCGTGTCATATTTGATTATGTGAATTGGTGATTATGTTCAATAGTGAAAACTTGGTGAATTTGTGAAAAGGTGAATTGTTTGCATTACTTGATTTCTCTTGTAAGCTTGTTCAATATTGTGGATGTGATAATTCATTGTGAATGATTTAGCTAAGTCTTATTAATCATTTGAAATTAAATAGGAGTTTTACTTTCGTTTGGTTGACCGCATGCCTATTTGTATGAATGGGTAGACGACTTGCAGGATTAATTGCTTTGCTTGTGAGTATGCTTGAGGCTAGCTTGGGAGCTACCTCGTCTCTTTGTCTTTGGAGTCTTAGTTTAGCGCTCTAATTAGGATGTTAGTCTTTTATCAATTATTTTTATGTCTTTATGAGATTATCACTCAATATGTTGAGATTGAGATTGTTGTTTTCGTATTTTCAAAATCAGAACTACTGCCAAAAGAATTACCGGGGTGAATCACGACCAGGTCGCTTTCTTTAAGACGTTTCGCGGCATTACCGAAGTTTGTGCAAGGTAGACTAACAACTACGCCGTCTCTAGGATAAAACAACCCAGATCAGTGTTACGATTACACGCTGCACAGTATATAATCGCTCGAGATATACACCTCTAGTATGGTTTAATCGTTCGATTAAGACCACTCAAATACGGTACGTAGTCGCTCGAGTCGAAACCGACAGAAAGGAGTAGAAGGAGAAGAATGACTCGTCAACACAAGTCGGACGGAGAAGAGAGGAAAAGCACAGGAAGTCTCAACTATGAATTTCGGTGTAGAGAATGAGTGGGGCGAACTCTCCTTTTATAGGGAGAGTTAGTAACAGAAAACGAGTGACTTGGGGATTAATTCGACTTAATCCTTAAGTAACCACGTAACCACGTTTTTGTTTCTTAATTGGATATATCCAGAAAATTCTGGACACGTTTTGGGTTTCGGATTAGTACGTGTAGCGCTTTCAGATAGTGACTAAAAAATATATATCATTTTGACCCAAGCCCAGCCCGACCCGGCCGGTCGGACGGACGGCGGCGCCGTCGTCGTCGCGCACGTGATATATATATGTTTTTGTAAGCGCTCACCCGTTCACAAAAGTGGGTACCCCAAGGGTACACCCTTGGAGGTCACTCTACCCTTATATAAACACTTACTAGTTGGTGTGCCTCACCGATGTGGGACATTTTTAAGTCACACACATACACTAGTTCTTACATTGTGTTTTTTCCTTATCCAATTTCTCACTAGATTCAACTAGTGTTCCAACAATCCCCCACTTGACTTTAAAATGGTTTCGATAACTAACGTAAACGTTTTCCGTAAGGTTTGCTAATAAACAAAGGTGTCGCCAACAACTTGAACCTTTGCATAGTGGAAGGTATTCTGATTTAACGAGAGTTGCTTACAGCATTGAACTCTATCTCAGACATAGAATCCACACACAAGCCCTTTCTTAGGTGTATTCTAAAAGCCCGTGCGTTTAAGGCCATGCACGTGTATCCCGGTTTTAACGAATGCTCTAGGAATTCTGCCTCGAAATTCCATAGGATTGGCCTACTCTATTTAGTCCTTTCGTCAAAGGATCAGCTAAGTTTTCATTAGTACGTACAAAGTCAATTCTAACCGCTCCTTTAGAGATACACTCTCTAATTGTGCTGTGTTTTCGCCTTATCTGTCGTCTCTTACCATTGTAATAACGATTCTTAATCTTTGCGATAGCCGCGGTACTATCACAATGAATTAACACAGCCGGTAGCGGTTTCTCCCATAAAGGGATCTCAGCTAGCAAGGATCTTAGCCAACTTGCTTCTTTACTAGCAGTAGCCAGTGCTATCATCTCAGATTCCATTGTGGACTGAGCCAGAATGGTCTGCTTCTTAGACTTCCAAGAAACAGCTCCTCCAGCTATGCTAAATATATAGCCACTGGTTGCTTTGGAATCATCCGATAAGGTGTTCCAATCTGCGTCACTGTATCCTTCAATTACAGTAGGATATCTTTGATAATGCAGTCCCAAAGTCATAGTCCCTTTCAGGTATCTCATGACTCTCTCAATTGCATGCCAATGCTCCTTGCTTGGCCTACTTGTAAATCTGCATAAAAGACCCACGACATAGGCGATGTCGGGTCTAGTGCAATCGGTGGCATATCTGAGACTGCCAATGATGCTTGCATACTCAGTTTGTCTGACACCATCTCCAATGTTCTTAAAAAGTTTTACACTTGGATCATAACGTGTGCTTGCAGGTTTACAATCAAAATAATTATATTTCCTTAAGATCTTCTCAACGTAGTGAGATTGATTCAAGGATATTCCTTTATCTGATCTAGTAATTTTTATGCCAAGAATTACGTCAGCTTCTCCTAAGTCTTTCATATCAAAGTTGTTACTCAACAATGATTTCACAGAGTTTATGGCAGGAATGTTTGCCCCAAATATGAGCAAGTCGTCTACATAGAGACATATGATTAAGCAAACGTTTTTATCATACTTGTAATAAATACATTTGTCACTTTCATTTACTTTGAACTCATTCAAAATCATTAAGTTGTCAAACCTTTCATGTCATTGCTTAGGGGCTTGTTTTAGACCATATAGAAATTTGTCTAACTTACAGACCTTGTTTTCCTGTCCATGAACTACAAAACTTTCAGGTTGTTCCATATAGATTTCTTCTTCCAGCTCACTATTCAAAAAGGCAGTTTTCACATCCATTTGGTGTACAATTAAATTGTAAACTGCAGCTAAGGAAATTAGTACCCTTATGGATGTGATTCGAGTAACTGGTGAGTAGGTATCGAAAAAATCTATATTTTCTCTTTGTCTGAAACCTTTGGCTACAAGGCGTGCCTTGTATTTTTCAACAGTTCCATCAGGTTTTAGTTTCTTTTTCAAAATCCATTTACAGCCTATTGGTTTGCAGCCTGGAGGCAGATCAGTCAAGTGCCATGTTTCATTAGACTGTAGAGAATCCATTTCATCATTTATGGCCTCTTGCCATAAGTCAACATCCAAAGAAGACAAAGCTTCCTTGAGATTTGATGGATCCTCTTCTAATGTATTGACCACATATTCAGGTCCATACTCTTTAGCAGTTCTTGCTCTCTTGCTTCTTCGAAGTTCTGTAACATCAGTTATGATGTTTTCATCACTATCTATGATTACTTGAGCATGATTAGGTGTAGTGATCATATTTGCGCCCCCACTATTGCCCCCACTATCTCTTGATAGGAAGGGAAATTTCGTTTCATAGAATTCAGCGTCATTCGATTCTATGATCACTTTAGCTTTAAGGTCATAAAGCCTATATGCTTTACTATTTAATGCATACCCAATGAATACACATTCGTAGGCTCTACTGGCTAGTGTGACTCTTTTAGGGTTGGGGATCCTAACATAGGCTAAACAGCCCCATGTTCGAATATAGGACAAGTTTGGTTGTCTTTTCTTCAAAATTTCATAGGGAGAAACTTTGTTCTTAGTTTTGGGTACTCTGTTCAACACATAGCTAACAGTCAATAAAATTTCCCCCCACCAATGAGGCGCTGCACTAGAACTAAGCATGATAGCAACTACTAATTCGGTAAAGGTTCGATTTTTTCTTTCTGCTTTACCGTTCATCTCAAGAGAGTATGGTGCAGTTGTTTCATGAATTATTCCGTGCTCTTTATAATACTCATTGGATGTGTGTGATAAATATTCAGTGCCTCTGTCACTACGATAGCGCTTGATTCTTTTATTGAATTGATTTTCAATTTCCTTAACAAAAATCTTAAACATATCAAGTGCTTCACTTTTATTTTTCATTGAATACACATAAGTGTAATCAGAGTAGTCATCAATGAAGGTAATAAAATATCTTTGTCCATTTCTGGTCAAGTTACCATCAAGTTCACATATGTCAGAATGTATTAATTCAAATGGTTCAGATTCTCTTGTTACTGATTTATGTGATTCTTTTGTTATTTTTGCTTGACTACAAAACTGACATTTTTCAAAATTATTAGACGGTAACTTTGGAATTAAACCTAGACCGCTCATATTAGAAATGATTTGTTTGTTAACGTGACAGAGTCGAGCATGCCAAATATTAAAATCACACAACATATAAGCAGAAGGAGAAATTTTATTCATAATATTCAATTTAAACATGCCATCAGTGGTGTACCCTTTCCCAACAAAAACCCCTTCCTTAGTAATAGAGTACATATCAGATGCAATGATCTGTTCAAATCCAGCTTTATTTAAAAGAAACCCTGAAACTAAATTCTTCCTAATCTTTGGAGTGTGCATAACATCTTTCAAGATTAGTGTCTTCCCGGAGGTGAACTTCAGCTCCACATCTCCGATTCCAGCAACTTCCGTGATGTGAGAATCACCCAGTAGTACCTTCTGATCATCAGCAGCAATGTATGTCTTGAACATAGCACGGTCAAAGCAAACATGGCGAGAAGCGCCAGTGTCTATCCACCATCCATTAGATCCACCAATCATGTTGATTTCAGTTATCATAGCAGTGTACGGCTGATCCTCAATTGTTGTCAAGTGAGCTTGAGCTTGAGCCGGTCTAGTAGATGGATTTCTGCACTTTCGAGCCATATGACCTGGTTGCCCGCAATTGTAGCAATTGAAGGGTTGAGCAGGGTCATTCTTTGGTGGTTGCTGATTTGGGACCTTTCTTTGGTTCCCATTCTTATTCCGATTGGAATTCTTATTTGTAGGGCAGTTCTGATTCTTAAATTGTTTGCCGTTAGGCTTCAGAACAGCACCTACAAATTTCTTTTTAGTGTTGTTGTTCGAGACAGCAAACACCTCTTCATTCAATTCATGTTTCCTAGCCTCTTCTTAAATTCGAAGTCGAGTAATTAGACTTTCAAGAGAAAACTCCTTAGTTTTGTGCCTAAGGGTATTCTTGAAGTATTTCCAGGCAGGGGGCAGTTTGTCAATTATCACAACAATTTGAAATTGTTCGGGTAATTGAATCCCTTCAACAAAGATCTCATGAGCTATATTTTGAAGCTCCTGAGATTGTTCTTCGACAGACTTGTCGTCGTTCATCTTATAGTTCAGGTACCGGCTCACAACAAATTTTTTCGAGCCAGCCTCTTCAGTGTTATATTTATTCTGAAGAGCATCCCAAACGTTCTTGGCCGTCTCATGGATGAGGTACAGATCATACAGGTTATCCGAGAGACCATTCAGAATGAAATTTTTGCACAGATAATCATTTTCTTGCCAGAGGAGTATTTCTATGTTAGTCTGTTTCACCTTTTCAGCATGTTCATCAACAAGCCTTTCCAACTCAGCCTTTCTAGTAGGATCAGAAGTATCTGTATCCATGGGTGTCGCACCGCTGCTAGTCGATGCCGTAGGAATCGAAAGCACTGGCATCACAAGTATGTCCTCCTTCAGGACGTTGACAACTTTTTTCGTAGTTAAGAAAAACAGCATCTTTGTTTGCCAACGTTTGAAGTGACTGCCGTGAAACTTAAACGGTTTGTTGAAATCGACTGCTGTTCCAGACACGGTAATTTCGTTGGTAGTCATGTTGTTTTTCAGAAACGTCTTAAAATTGTTGTTTTCGGGTTTTATAAATCAGAACTACTACCAAAAGAATTACCGGGGTGAGTCACGACCAGGTCGCTTTCGGCTTAATCCTTAAGTAAACGCGTTCTGTTTCGTAACAAGTTTATTTGTTACGTGTAGCGCTTTACAGATTATGACAAAATTAATTAATTTAACATTTTCAAGTGACAAAAATAAATATCATTTTGATCCAAACCCGGCCGGACGGCGGCGTCGCGCGCGTGATATATATGTTTTTGTAAGCGCTCACCCGTTCACAAAAGTGGGTACCCCAAGGGCACACCCTTGGAGGTCACTCTACCCTTATATAAACACTTGCTAGTTGGTGTGGCTCACCGATGTGGGACATTTTTAAGTCACACACATACACTAGTTCTTACATTGTGTTTTTTCCTTATCCAATTTCTCACTAGATTCAACTAGTGTTCCAACAATATATATATTTTTTTTGATACAAATATTTTTATTCATATTATAGTAAAAAGACAAAAATAAATATCATGAAAAATTGGTGAAGAAAATGTGGAGACAAAATTAATATTTAACAAATCAGATTTTGCTATTATAAACAGCCAATCAAATATTTTGTTATAACTATCATACATCTATATATAGAAGTGTGACTCAATTGAAAGATACAAAAATATTAGAGCAAGAATTGGGGAGAAGGTGAAACAAGAGAAAGATCACGATGCGGGGAAACCAAGTAAGTGACTCATCTTCTTCATATATGATATATTTTTCCATGGAGTTAAGAACATAACAAGAGTATGATCAAAATATGTGTCGATATTAGTTTGACTGGTCTATGAAAATAAGATTATCTTCTGTATATAGAACCTATAAAAAAGTCAAGTGCTATGAAGCACAGACACCCTTCAGATTAGGCGTGTCTTGGTGTCGGACACGTGTCGTGTCGGATACCGACACATATAATAATACTGAATTATATGATTTTTTCAAATTATTAACGGTGTCGGTGTGTTAGTGTCCGGTATCCGTATCCGTGTTTCGGTTGAAGGCTTTCTTAAAAGCTTTAGATAAATAATAAAAAAATGTTTGATATCCGATTTTTTTCACTACTTAGTAACTAGCTATTTTTCTACATATTTGCTCGTATTTATTGAAATTTAAATAAAATTCCTAAATTATATACGTCTCATATAAATTTATAAGATTTATGATTCGTGAGTATAGTGTAACAGAGACATGCAATATAAAAATGTTGGAGTTTGAACCTCGAATTTGTCCTTTTTTGAGAAACAAGCGGTATAAAAACTTCTCGATCAAAAAGAGTAAGAACGCACTCAAGCCATGTATTTAAAGAAAAGGTTCATATAATTCATTTTGAAATAAAAGATTTTAACAAATTATTGAGTCAAATGAGTTTATAGGTAAGATGAATGCTATTAAACACTATATAATCCACATATAAACAAGTCACACAGACTAAAGAAGTCTCAAAAGATAAACCAACCACGAAGGATATGCATATGTCATGATAATAAAACAAGTCACAACGGTTAAACAAGACACACATATTGTGCATATATCTTGTCATGGAAATGAATTTTAAAATATATTTTAGCCACAGATACTTGGAAATACAGGCTAACAATGGGCTAGCTGTATTAAAATTTATGAGGGAGAACTTGAGCGTTGTCTCATTAAACATCTTGGGGAAGCTATGTGATAAAAGGATAAATGTCTAATTGTCCAAAAAATTTTGTACGAGGTCCATCCTTTACTCTGCTCAAACACGTTTCTCATCATAAAAACCATTATCGCCATTTAAGTGCTTTAAACCAATTTTCTTCTTTACAAAATACATTGGTTTTAAAACAATAGGGAGGAATCAAAACAACGGACACAGAAACGCATAGCCAGGCACAATTACACAAGCAAAATCAACACCGAATTTCACCAACAACCTGCAAAAAAAACAATTCTCAAGCATCCCAAGTACAGCCACCAAATCAACACATAAACCGATCCACACAGGCACACACACACAAACCGAACATTCCAATCGGCCAGCACAATCCGAACCACAAATCATCATCAAAACCGAATTCACAGATCCACCATAAAACTTAAAAAGGTAGTTTGTTTGGTTAGATCTAGGGTTTTTAACACTTCTTTTGAAAATTTTGATTTCGGATTTAGAAAGAGGGAGGGAAAAGAATTCGAAAACACAAAAAAAGTATTAAAAAAAAGGGTTTTGATCAATTTTATCTAGTCAATTTTAATTCTACTTTGAGTTTTTTTTTTTTTTCAATATAAAAAATACAAACTAATTCTTATTTGTCACTTGTCTTTTTATTTTAAAACTTTTCTCAAAACTAATAAAAAATACAAAACCAATCATAAGTCAATTTCCATCCCGAACTACGAGGTTTTGATCCCTCATAGATACAGATACGTAGGCAACTGATCTAGTCCTTCCAAATCATAAAAAATATAAATAAAATCAATTTCCTTTTTTCTTTTAATCACTACCTTCTAAAAAAAAAAAAAACAAGTAAGTTATAACACAAAAATTAAATAAAATCAAGAGGTTCTTGTAGAGATGTTAATACCTTCGCTTTATGTAACCAACTCCCGAACCCTAAATCTTTTAAGGTGGTAATTTGAACTTTTTTCTCACTTCTTTTTAAAAAATAAAAAGTTCAGTCGTGAAATAAAATAGTGAATTTACGCTAACCTCCAAAAAATGACGCGACAATAAATATATATTAAAAAGTGATCTGAAAAGGATACAACTACAAATATATACACTAAAATGTGTAACCATTGATATTCATCTGACTCAGATAAAGCGTCGTCCAACTGACAAAACATCTCTACTTAATAAAGCTTTGCGGAACAAAGGTGGAACACACATATAAGACATTCACACCTCAGCGCAATCCATATTCTGAGATACGCTTACTATGAAATACAGGAACATATAGTTGCACCTCTAACATTTAATAATATTAGGCACTAAATTTAATAAGATCGGACACTAACAATGCCAATAGTCAGACACCCTTTTTCAAAAATACTAATAAAATTATTCGTCAGCTTCTCTTCAATTTATTACCTAAACTATAAAAATATGGGTGTTGCTAACTCGTGCCTTTAGGGCACAAGATAAGAAAATAAATATAGAAACATAATCTTGGAAATTGTGTATTTATAATTTTAAAAGTTTAAAAACTTATCTTTTTAATATAACATTTATTTTTTAATTCTATTTTTAGATCTTTATCTTGTACCTTTAGGGCACAAGTTAACATTTTCTTAAAAATATACTTAATAGGTTATAATTTTCCGGCATAAGATAACAACTTCGATGACGAGTTTTTAATCCTACTAATAATTTTCTTTGCCAAAGGTTGACATTGCATAATAGTTAATTTTTTAAAAGATAAAGGAACCCCCAAATATTTAAAAGGGAGTTCACCTTTGGTAAGACTAAACTTAGTGATTGTCTCTTGAGCATTTAAAGCTACACCACCAAAATATATTGAGTTTTTGAATTAGTTAGATCTGAGTCCCGATGCACCAGAAAACACATTAAAAGCTTCAAACAATTGAGTAACATACCCTGCATCTCCTCTTGAAAAAAGAAGTAAATCATCCCCTATTTTTCGTGTATCAAGTCTGGAAACATTTGATGCTCAATCAATACATTAAGAAATTTGAACAGGGTATTCCCCGTGAAAGAAGGACAAGCCAAATCCAAACTTTTAGGAAAGTGATCAAATACTCCTTTGGGATACACTTCACCCATTACATTACTAAAACTATGTAACCAACTAGTGTTAGCAAGAAATCTATCTATCTTATAATAGATTCTATCATTTCTTGCTTGATTATTGCGCCATGTGTAACAATCCCTTATTGTTTTTACCTCTGACAGATTATTCATGAGGAGACAATCTGCAAAATCATGAATTTTCAGTTAATTAACTGGATCACCATTCAACCTATCATCAACTAATAATACCATATTGAAACCGCCTCCAATTAACAAGTTCCCATAAGTTTTATTACAAGTGTCATTAATGAATTTGCACAACACTTTCCTTTGTTCCTAGGTGTTAAATGCACACACAACAATCAGATTAGAATAAATTTTGATTCCAAATGAACCACATTACAATGTATAGCTTGGGCACAAGATGCACAAGACTTAATATCCCAAATTTTTGGGTTCCAATCAATCCAAATTCATTATAGTTTTTGGGTTCCATTTGCATTAGCATCATCATCATAGTTATTAATAACGAACCAATCTTTAAACATCAAGTTTGAAACTTTTTTGAACTTTTAAGCTTTAACTCTAGTTTCAAGCAAAACAAAAAGAGCTTGTTGAACTTTGAACTTAATAATAAGCAGAACTTTAAACTTTTTTGATTTCATTTTGCTTTAAGGGCTTTTTGATGCCCCTCACATTCCAACAAACTAGCGTCATAAGGAAACAAAGGGGATATGGTCCCCGCCACTTGCAGCAGAGGTTTCACACTCAATTATTGGTTCAAGAATTGTATCTTCATGCGGCAAGAACTCATAATAATTGGCAATAGGTACCTCATCAGTATTCAGGCCTCCTACAAGTTGTTTAGAGAAAGCTTTCTTAGGAACATTCCATTCATATCATCATTTGATATCCCTAGTTGCTTACTTGGTTGCTCACCTTTCTCTATCACAGTCACTTTCTTCTTTTGAATCCAATCCTTCCTAGGCCTTGGTTTGGGTTGAACCGATTGCATTGCTTCACATGCATGCCCAACCTGTTAAAAGAGGCGCAACCTCATGCAAATTTAGAAATAATAACTAACAATCTCATTGAAAATTTACACTTAAATTTATATATAATATGCCAAATGCAAAATTCTAAGCTTCAGTACAAGCCACGTCATTGTCGAACTGCAACTTGTTTTATCATTGGTCAACACCAGTGTTTTGTTTGGAGAGAAAAAATTCATTATTCTCTTTTGAGATCAGACCCCTTTCTATCATGAAAAGCCAAAAATAGAAAAAATGAAAGTGGATAAAAAAAAATAATAGTGATGACAAACAATATTTTAATGTGAAATATTTACTAAGGATACGGGATCAATTGACTGAGTAAACGGATAAAAGTTACACATCTTATATGGGGTGCATTTCTGATTTGAATGTGTTCCTTGATGCTAGGAATAACCTGATGTTTATCTGATTATGTGTTGATGCTAAAGACACTGGAACATGTCCATGTTGTTAGATTTATGATGTGGAGTCTAGGTGATCTTGTGGATATCTCTGAGGATAAAGCTCCACACTACACCATGCATTATGACGAGTTGAGAACCTCAAATCTTTTTGTTTTTGGGACTCGTTATTGGGCAGATTGTTCCTTTCAAGCTGGGCTTTATTTTTGGACACTTGATATGATGACTAAGTTGAGTCTTTTATGCTCATACTATTACACAAACCCCCTAAATAATTAGTTATAATAGTAGATTTAGCGAGTCTAATATGTTAGAAATTATATTTCAAAGTGTTGGCCTACTATAATGGTACCGTTTCCAATTTTCAAGAAAGGGTATGGTTTGATACCTTATCTCTTGTTAAGAGTTCTACATCAGATAAGAGATGACCTGACAATGTGTTTATAAGCGGGGGCAATCCTCACCTCACAAGCCGGTTTTGTGGGGTTGTGTTAGGCCCAACCACCATTTTTAAGATCACTATTCATGATGGAATGGTACAACTGTAACTTTACTTGAAAGCATAGGTCCCATTTCCACCATAAATATATCTCTTGGGACATACGAGCAATGACTTGAAGAACTCTATGGTAATATCTCTAAAGAGACGGTTGATGTTATTGTATGCCTACCCATATTGGATGAGCTAACTAGAAATTATAGAGAAATTAAATTTTTAGGCAATTTAATTATTATTTTGTAATTCTCTTTACTTCAAATTCATTGGTTTGGATAAAGTGATAAAATTCTTTATATATCAAACCTTTGTTAGACTATTTTTATAAACTTTAAAATTTATGTACTAAAAGAATAAATATATATTCACCAAAAAACAACTCAAATACTAACACTCTTTTATGAAATACGGACATAAACACAAATATCTGATACGACACAAACACCCACATTGATATAGATAACATTTTAAAAAAAAAGAGTCATAATTTAATATAATTATAGATGTCATGTCGGTATCAGACAACGACGTGTATCCGACGGGGATACACGAAATGTTTATGCTTCATAGCTCTGCGCTAACTTTGACGCCCTTTTTCAAAATTTTCCAATAAAATGACTTCTAGTTGGAATGTAGGGAACATGTTATACATTGTTGTTGTGTGTGGGAAGAGTGGAGACAGAAGTAACATCCTTTAATTGTCTTTTTCTGTGCCACCTGTCTCATTCCAAATTGTTGGTGTAACACCCCGTTTTCCCAACAGTGTAAATAATACACATAATCATAGTATTCAACGTAAAACGGAATGTCACACTACTTTTAAAACATAAATAGAGCAAAGTTACTATTTATCAAAACAACCCTGTCAAAAATTCATTTATATCGCAGCGGAAAATTATTTCAAAATCAACAACTTTGTTCAACAATCTTTGGCACTACGACCTCAACATAAATAACTTAAAGGAGAATCTTAATCCAAAAAAAGGTTCAACAACATAGTTCATAAAACAATACGTAACAATGGAAAGCAAAACAAGAATCCCCATCCCGTTACGTATCAGAGCGACCCTAAGACGAC
>Ga0315915_1003729_pt1 | contig 19289 bp, 6 predicted proteins | sample MpolbnodulesMG_FD_207738 | JGI IMG/M metagenome (GOLD analysis project Ga0315915, IMG submission 207738) | Medicago polymorpha root nodule microbial communities from Los Angeles, California, United States - branched nodules | ecosystem: Host-associated > Plants > Roots > Nodule | place: USA...
AAATAAACACCGCACTAAGACGGGAAATCAAAAACACACCGCACAAAGACGGGAAATCAAAACAAACAGAGTCGTTCAGAGACGACGAAATCACAAAAATAAATGAAAGAAAACAGAAAATATGTGAAATCACTTATTGAATTAGGATAGAAGGAAAAACAACTCGGATTGATGATTTTTGGGTCAAAATTGACCCTAAATCACCTCTCCGATAAGAAAAAGAAGAAGAAATGGGTGACAACTAGGGTTTGAGAATGAGAGAAGAGAGAGAGAGAAAGAAAGGGTGAACGTGTTACAATAATGTAATATGTTGGCACCGTTTGTAATCCGACATCTTTGTCAAATAAATCAAGGTTAATATCTCTTTTGATCCTTTAAATTTGACAAAAATATCAGGTTAGTCTTTTAAGTGTTTTATTAAGTTTTAAATAGGTCCTTATCACCTTTTTAAGAACCTATTTGAAACTTAAAAACTTTTTTTTATTTAAAAAATGCATTAAATTAACAACTTAAAGCACTTATTTGAAACTTAAAAAAAACTTAAAGACGTATTAAAAACTTAAAAACACTTAAACAGCTTATTTAATACTTAACAAACTTAACGGATTATCCCGGTATTTTTGTCAAACTTAAAGGATCAAAAAGAAGCATTTTGCCTTACAATTTTTAGATATTGATAGAAGGATCAAAATACCTAATATATGTAATTTAAAAGAGCTAACAATCTAACTTTTGTAACTTAAGGGACAAAAAAATTTTAAAAATTAAAATGTCTAACATTTTTATTTAGTATTCTCTTCGTCCCAAATTATAAGTCGTTTTAACTATTTTACACAAATCAAAAAATTAACTAATTTTGCATATAGGAAATAAATTATTTTACGAAATTATCCTTCATTAATGATATGAAAAAAATAAATTAAAAAATAAAAAAATTATTATAAATAGTTAAAGGTAAAATAAAAAAATAACATTAATTTTTCGTTCATATCGTCAAGGGCTTGGGGTCAACCCAAATATAAGGTCCTTAAGGCCCTCGCTTTATGCATACCAAGAAAATATTATCTTTCTTAAAAAATTTAAGAAAAAGTCCTCATATATACACAAAAAGGCTCTATATATCAAAACTTATTTTAAGTCTCGTTAATTTTTGAACATTATTGTGCCGACCTTACATATATAGTAAAACTATTTACGTATGATTTATGACAAAATATATATTTTTTTCCCTAAAACAAGCTATAATTTGCACAAGAAGTGCTTGGTCTATTATTTGGACTTGCTAACCTCATGATTTGTGCTTGCATTTTTTGTGCCCGACACACGGAGGAAGTAAAATCCATGAAGCACACGTATCTTGTTAAGCATAGTACGATCCAATATCTAATCATTTGCCCTTGTTTGCGCCACGTATATATATGTCTTGTTACAAAATTAAAAGTGTTTTTCATGGTAGGTTTCATGTTGGGTAGGTTTTTTTGGTTTTCGCTAACAAAGACAGAAAAATGTCCATAAAACCGAACGTGTGTATTGATCAAAATAAATCCGAAAGTAAGCACTTGCGAGATTGAAAAATCTCTAATTGTAATTTGTACGTAAAAACTATCTAAATTGATAATATATTCTTAGACATAACACTTTCATTTTTATTCGAATTCGAATTTAAGATTTCACAGTTATATGTATGAGATTAATATATTTTTGAATAAATCTTTTGTCTCAACAATACTCTTTTGAGTTTTTTTTTTATTTCTCCGTTGATGTGTTGTTTTGCATGGATTAGATTGAAACCTATTAATATAGCTATTAATCACATCTGTATTCCATGATTCTTTTTCGGTCTCCTTAGATGTTTCACATTTGCAATTGATAATTTGATATACTTGTGAAGAGGACGTCAATTCTTCTATAGAGGATGATTGATTCTAATTTTGTGTAGTGTACGTGAGCTTCTAAGCCATGTTAGGTTGGATTTTGTTCTTAACCTATCTTATGATAAATCTACTCACACAAAGCTAGAAGACCAATTTGATCAAAATCTAATTACACTAACAATGAGTTTATTATCTTTAAAATATCAAATTAGATATTTTGTCTCGACAATTAGATATTCAAGTGTTAGAAGTTATATTGTCTATTTAAACGAGTCTTTAGTTAGACATTCTCTCTCTTCCTCATTTAGTATTGTTAAAAGAGTGTGTTAAGTGTGTATAAACTTTGTGTAACTAGCACTAGTGATTAGGGGTGCTAATATGATCCATGAGGTCTATATTCATCCAATCCATCCACTACAAAGTTCATTTAATCTATCCACCAAACAAAAAATTTGTTAACGGATTGATTTAAATCCATCCATTTAAAACTATGGGTGAATTTGATCCATCCACTTTGTTTTAAAAATCCATTGGATCACCTCTTTAAAAAAACAACCAATGGATCCTCGTGAGCTTAACTCAGTTGGTAGGGATATTGTATATTATATGCAGGGGCTGGGGTTCGAACCCCGGACACCCCACTTCTCCACAATTTAATTGTGTGAGTTCTAGCCACTAGGCTACTTGACCAAAAAAAAAACAACCAATGGATAATTTCAAATAAAATTAATCTTTTTTATGTCTCAAAAATTGGTGAATTCTAGGGTGAGGGCTCTAACAAGTCACTCACCGGTGAACCACGTAAACAACAAATAAGATTCATTAGATTGATGGATCATATCATACACCATACACACTATATTGCAACCCTTCTCTCTTTCTTTCTCCCTCTTGCGTCTTCCTCCCCTTCTTTCTTTTTTATCATGATAAAACTTCTCACAATCATTTTTTCTTTACCCAAATACTAAACCAGTTTAACTAAATCTTCAATAATCTAAACAATTAATTCAACCAAAAGAGTCTAATAAAAACCCTAATCCTTGATTGTGAGGGATTCCAACCATAATCTAATGGAGATTAATGTACCAAGAATTAGCGTTTGATTTAGCAAACAATGGCTCCAGACAATTAATGCACTTTTTTAATTGTTTAAAGGGTTGATTTAGCAACTTTGAGTATCAGAGAACAACTTTGAGTTAGCAAACAATGAACACACTTTTTTAATTGTTTAGAGTTTGATTTAGCATGAAAGTATGCCATTGACGATAACAAAATAAAACAACGAAGAAAGGAAGAAGAAGAAGAAAAAATTAGATCAATAGGTATTATTCAAATGCAGCATCATTAAATAGATGAAAAATGTTTAAGCAAGAGAGATGGCTCCAGAAAAATGATACGCTTCTCACTATGATAACACATATAGGATCTAGAATCTTCAAGTTGTTGAAAATGTAGAGTAGTAGGATTCTGACGAAGGTTCGAGGAGGACTTTGATGTGGTTGGGGAGGGAGGTGGACAAGATATTGTGCAGGAGCTTACACATGTTCTCAATTTTTTTAAAACAAATCTTGACCACTAATAAAATCTAACGGTATGTTTTAGATGTTCCACCGGTGAGGGACATAATTGATCCCTCGCCCTAGAATCCACCCTCAAAAATTATATATTTGATTAATAAAAATTATTTAATTATAAAAAAAATTTAATAAAAAAAATTGACAAATAAAAAATATTTTTTAATATTTAAATATTATTAATTTAATATTATTTTATTATAGGTGGTGGTCAACACTAGAGCTCCTCCGTCGACCATCGTCGGTCGCCGAGAATTTGATCAGACCACCACTTAGTGTCGTTGTGGGATCGCCGGAACACCACCGTGGTCAACGTCGGTGGTGGCCAATTGACCACTAGTTGCCACCATTGACCACCATTTTATTTTAAATTATTTAATTAATAATATTTAATATTTCTTTAAATAATTTGGGCGTATGTCAAATATTGGGCTAGAAAAAAAATTAGTATTGGGTCTTTTACATAACATTTATTTGGATTGAATTCACTAAAAAACACTTTAATAAATAATACACCTCTTCAAAATAAAATTATACACATTGATTTATGGATCGAATATTCATCCATTAAAATCTAAAATAGATGGATTAGATAGACATAATATTTAATGGATGGATTGGATGGTTTTTTTCAACAACAAAATACTAGATTTTAATGAAGTAATGATTTTTTTTTTCATTTTTCTACAAAAAAAAAGAGAGAGTAGATTTTAATGGACTAATGGATTTTTTTATCCATCCATTAGGATCCAAATCTAAATTCATTCAATCCATCAATTTTGCCACCCCTACCGATGATGGTGCAAATATACGAAACTACTTAAATATGGTCTCTTTTGTTTGTTGCAAATAAACTTAAATATGCTTGAGCAATGGGGCATTGCGATTACCTTCACCTAATTGCATATGATTATAAAATTAATTCAAATAGTTAATAAGCATATAAAGGTAAATTGTTTGGAAGAACTCCATTCTAAATTCAATTGAAATAATTATTAGTTAGATTTTATTTCCATTTTTTCTAAACTAAAGATTAATAAAGTCCAATTCACTAAGGTTTTGTTTGGGAGTTTGGAGGGGAGGAGAAAGAAGGGCTTTGGAGGGTGGAAAATAAAGAGGAAAATGGAGAAACATTTCATATTTTTTTGAAAAAGTGTTTTTGTAGAGAATGATAAACTAATACTTATGATTCATATATTTTTAATATTAAGAATATTATAACAACATAGAATAAATTTAAAGAATTCATATAAACATTCCAAAATCTTCATCCAGTACAACTTTTTAGTTCCCCAAATGATGAGGTTTTGTAATATGAAGAAAAATTAACCTCTCAAAGCTCTTCCCTCAAATGTACTCTATTTCTTCAACTTACTCTTTTCTTTTTTCTAAAAGAGGGGTCATACACTAACCACCCCATGTGGCATACCACTCTTGTACACTCTTCATGTGACATTTTTTAATAATTAAATTGAGGGCAATTTTGTCCAACAACAAAAGGTAAGGGGCAATTTTGTAACATATAAAGCCCTCTCTTCTCTTTCCTAGTTCTCCTTCCCTTCTCCCTCTCACCGCTTTCTCTTCGTCCCTGACCCTCTTTCGACGACAACAACCGTCGAGATGGTGAAGGTACGACGAGGACAGGACAATCCAACAATCTGTTTCAAAGTTCGTCATCCCATCCTAACACCACCACCCAACGCCGGAGCCAAAAAACGCAATCTGAAACTCAAGAAAATCATATATTTGAGAACTTATAATCTTCCGATTTTTCGTCACTGTTGGTTTTGCAAAATCCAGCCGTGGTCAGAGAGGATGTTGGAGTAAGAGACAGAGATGACAAAGGGCGAAATTGAGATGAAGAGAGATTCATCAAGAGAGAGAGAGATTCCGACGACAACGAGAGTGATAGATGCGAGAAAGGAGAGTGAGAGACCGGAGACAGTGGTTGTCGAGAAGAGCGGTGGTCGTGTGAGAGAGAAGACATGTAAGTGAAGAGAGAGAAAGATAAAGAAAAACCAATTGTTGCTATTTTCTTTTTATTTTATTTTAGGTTGGAATGAGACAAAAAAACAAATGCCACGTAGCAGTGGTAGAAGGAATGGAGTGATTAAAAGAATGTCAACGTAATATTCCCCTTTTTAAAACCTCTCCTCTCTTTTCCTCCAAACACATAAACAAAGCTTAAGAATCAAGCTAAGTAAATTTATAGAAAGTTATATGATATATGACGCGTGCCGGAAAAAAAAATGTCATGGGAATGTTCCTCTTTTCCCACAAAACAAAAGAGGAACACGTAGTTAATTTCTTACGATCTCCCCTTGTTTGTGGTAACATGCATGCATTGGATTTTTTTAATTTAAAAGATTGGATACAGTATATAATATATAGTCAAATACCCAACTCTTAATTTAATACACGATTTGTAAAGTTGTTCACAGAAAAAAAAAATCACGCCAATGAAACAAAATGTATAATACCTCTTAAGACCTTTTTTAAAACTTTTTTTAATGCTATTAGTTTAACTTTAAATTTAATTACTTCTTAAAACTTTTTCTTGAATAAATTTACTTAATTTTAGGTCAATTGTGTTAACTAAGTAAAAAAAAATTCAAAAAAGGCACAGTTTTAAAATTTGAACATCAAACAGTGATGGTCATTGTAATATACCTTATTATATTTTTTAACTTGATTATGTTCAACTTATATAATGGAAGATATTTGTTTTCATTTATTAAACTAATTTATTTCTTGAGGGACATCTTCAAGGATACAAACCAAAATGCAACTTTCAACTGGATTGTATCAACCCATATTGACGACGACAAAAAAAAACTCAATAATTAGGAGCCTTGCTAGAAAGTACGTATTGTAAATATTAAATAAATATTAAAAGTATATAAGGTATAAATGTTACTCATTTTTTTATTTTTTTATTTTTGAAAACTCGGTATCCGATCTAAAAATCGACTAATCCTAAGGGACCAATCTCACCGCCCACTTGTGGGGGCTCCGTTTAAAGCCAGAGCAAATAAATGTTACTCATTATATGGTTTGTATAATTAAAATGGATAAGGCAAGCTGCTAAGATTGAGAGAATCTATTAGTTGGATGGAATCAATGTCCTTTGGGGGGTTGGGGGGATGTCAAATAAAATATGATAGTTTATTAGAAAATAATGAAACATGTAAACCTAATTTAAGTAGTATTTTAAGAGAGTAATATGATGAAAATCTCTTGAGTCAAGGCAAGGATATGACAGATATGTAATATGTTGCTAATTGCGTTTGATTAATTTTGTGGGTCTAGTTATCTTGAAAACCATTGTCGACGTACCAATTAGTGTGGCTTTTTTTTTTACTTCTCTTCCAACTATAGTGTCGACATATTGTGAAGCCACAACAACTCTAAATTAATTGGACAAAATGACCATTTACATCTAATGAACGGCAAACAAATGTGTTTAAAAAAGGTAGTATGTATATGGTAAAAAGAATTGCTTGCGATTACGAATTTACGGCTCAGTCAACACAAATTTACGTATGATTAGTAAATTTGATTGGAAGCAACTTTCTTGACCCACAAGTTTAAAAAACACACATAATTTTGAAAGTGTATCTGGAAGGACACAATTTGTTAGAAGCGTACTTCAAACACATAATGATTTTTTTTTATGTGTAAAATCCGACTCTGTCTTGCAATCTGTCCTGGTCCAGATGTAAATAGGTCGAGACTACACCATACAACATCAAATTTTGATGAGATAGAGTTCAATCGGATCACATACAATAGACCTAATCCATCATTTTTTTACTTAATTTTTTTTTGTTGATATCGAGCTGCCACATCAACATCAAAATTGTCACGTCATTGTTATGTAACAGAGTTACTTCAAAAGCGTAAAGTTGCTAACGTTGCAAACATTTACACACATAAATGACTAATATGAAAGAAAAATAACGTAAAAGACCAATGTATTACAATATTTAAACTTAAATGATCATAGATGTAATTTGACTTCTTTTTTTAATGTTATTAGCTTAATAAACACTCAATCTTTTAATCTGGCCCTTAAAAAAAAGAGATGGAGAATGCTTCTATCGGTGGATATTAAGCATCGTAATATGTAGATAGGTTTAACACTCACTATATTGTGGATTCCCTAATACCTTACGACACAATTTTTCACTTGACTTTTTTTTTAACCATAAACTATGTTATTGACTTTTTTCGTTAAGAAAATATATTTTATATCAGCAAAAATGTGGCTCAATATAATCCTCTATAAAGGTAAAATAATATCAATGCTAAACTTTTCGAGAGAAACCGTCTCGATAACACCACAAAGATTGGCTATTCAACAATAAAAATCGTGTTTTCCGCTAAATTCAAAATTGAAGTGGTTTGTTTTAACACATAGTAATGCATTTGGGATGTTTTCATGAGCGATTAGTTTGTTGTATATGTTCTTGTCCTAATTATATTTGCAGCATTTAAAGATTCAAAGTTCTTCCACTAAAAAATGGTTTTGGTCGGTGGCAACTCAACATAAGTAACTCTACCTACCTTTTATTAACAGGTAATGTAAATATGTAATTGCCACCATTCTAATAACACAATAAAATGTTCTTGACCTAAAAAAAACAGTAAAATGTTACGTGCGATCATCATCATGTAATTTACAGGTAATTTTAGATAACACTAGCTTTAAAAGCATTATCTAAGTTATACCATATATCTGAAAAATTCTCACTAAAACAATAACAAGATGATACACTTTCTCCTTAAAAAAAATAACTAGATGATACTACATTATTTTTTTACTCAGAGTTCAATCGGATCACATACAATAAACCTAATCCATATTTTTGTACTTAAAAAAAATTGTTGATATCGAGCCGCCACATCAACATCAAAATTGTCACGTCATTGTTATGTAACGGAGTTACCTGAAAAGCATAAAGTTGCTAACGTTGCAAACATTTACACACATAAATGACTAATATGAAAGAAAAATAACGTAAAAGACCAATATATTATAATATTTAAACTTAAAGGATCATGGATGTAATTTGACTTTTTAAATGTTATTAACTTAGTAAACACTCAATCTTGTAATTTGGCACTTGAAAAAATATTAGAGAGAGAATGCTTCCATGTGTGCATATTAAGCATGGTAATAGGTAAATGAATGATTATACACAAACATCCATAGGTGGCATACACCATTCTACACACTCCAATGTGGCATTTTTAATTAACTACTTTAAGGGTAATATTGTCCATTCAATCTATCTTCCTTCACCCCCTCTCTCCCTTTGAACTCTCCTGCGCTCTTTCTCTCAATCCAACCTCACCACTCCCTTTTTCTCCGATCAGCCACCGCTCCTTCTTCTCGTCGTTGTCGAACTCCTCTCATGTCTACTTATCTCTCGTTGTTTCGACTGAGATCCGTTGTGGTGGTGGTGGTTCAGATTCGGCATGGTGGTGGTTCAAATCCGGCATGTTCCATATGAGATCTCCCATGCCATGGCGTCACCGGATCTCTCCTGCCACACCCATTTTTGCAAAATTGCTTCTTAAAATAAATTGTCAATCCAGTATGTTAACCCAAATCTTTATTTGAACACTAAATTGCTTATACAAGTAACTATAAAGAACTCCAAAAAGATTTTGGGTGGCTGAAGCAAAAATTGTTAACACAGTGACATGGAGTAAATTAAACCAAAATGAGACAAAAGGGAGAGGTGAGGCGGAGACTTCACCGTTCCTGTTCTTCCTCCACGTTTTACTGGGTTTTGTTTTCTTTTATTGTTATTTTATTCTTTTTACACTTTTATTTTTAATATTTATCTTATTATGTTTCTTTCCATGTCATTAGATCTCTTTTTTTAATCTTTATTTTGCCAAGTCATGAGTGATGGTAACTTTTCCCCCAAATATAAATGTGTCAACGTAACTTTTCCCTATGTAGATAGGTTTAACACTCACACTATTGTGGATTCCCTAATACTTTGCATCACAATTTTTTACTTGATTTTTTTTTACCCAAAAAATATATTATTGACTTTTTTTTGTTAAGAAAGTATATTTTATATTAGCAAAAATGTGGCTCAATATAATCCTCTATGAAGGTAAAAGAAGATGTCCAAACGTAGGGTTGATCTACTAAGTTTAATTTACACTGTATATTCTCGTTTGGGTTGTACCTAGATCAGGTTTAATGTCCCTCAATCTCTGTATCTTTTTAGTTTTATTTAATATAATTTTTTTTTCTGTTGAAAAAAAAAAAGATGTCCAAACGTAGGTTTACATCCCACTCTTTGTATGTTTGCCCTTATTATATTTACAGCACACAAAGATTCAAAGTTCTTTTATTAAAAAATATGGTTTTAATCGGTAACAACGCAACATGAATAACTTTACCTATCTTTTATTAATTGATAATGTAATTGCCACCATTCTAATAAAACAATAAAATATTCTTGACCAAAACAAAAACACAGTAAAATGTTACGCACAATCAGCATAATGTAATTCACGAGTAATTTTAGATAACGCTAGCTTTAAAAGTATTATTATCTAAGTTATACGATATATTTGAAAAATATCTGAAAAATTCTCACTAGAACAATAACAAGATGACACATTATTATCTAAGTAATTTCATGCATGCTTAAGAAAGCATTATTTTGACGTGTCTTCTAAATAACATATGATTAAGCAAGCAAGTATCATCTAAAGATCATTTAGATATAATACGTGTTCAAAGAGTAATAAAAAGATCACTTAAGTGAACATGCTTGAGAAAGCGTTACCCAGGTAAATTTACATCTTTTATTTATAATTTATCTGCTTTTCTTTCATATACACACTCTTAATTACATCACTCAAATAATATATAACTCAAAATATCAAACTAGAAAAAGAAAAGTGCATAACACGTGGTTGTTATGAGAGTTTTTTTAATTAAATTTTAGATTCATGTGTGAGATTGTTATGCAAGTCAACCTTATATAGTGTCTGTTGCTGGCAGAGAAAAATGTGTGATTGCATCCTAGGTCATTATGCACTTCTAGTTCTATTTGTAAATAGTTTTAACTCATTCTTTACTCATCTCTAAAAAAAATAAACTCATTCTTTGGTCATATTATTTTTCATTGTTTTCTTATGCAATTTGCTAATTTCATAATTTCCTTTTTAACTCAGATATTTTTTTTGAATGGCTAACTCATTCTCTACTCATATTATTCTTCGTTGTTTTCTTACGCAATTTGCTAATACTTCTAAGCAACAATATTATCATTCAAATTTTCGTTTTCTTGATGAATTATTTGTTAGCAAACTAATTCAAAAGGACAGCAAATATAATGCAGGATGTTTAGAAAAAGGTGCAAATAAAGTTGGACGAATTGTTGACTTAATCATGATCGATTTGATACTTTATCTGAATTATTGGAATAACTATATAAATCAGAGTCAAACATTGCACAAGAACATAAATTTAGGAGCTACTGGATCAGACATGGATAATTGACTAGCAATCAGCATGATGCCACAAATATTTTCTTGGTGAATATGGCTCTCTCATGTCTACTGCAGTATGTATGGGGACACCTACATTATGGATGAAATCCATTTTAAGGAAAATAATTGAATCACGGTATGATGAGTTGAAGCACTAACTCCTCCCCACTAGAATAATTCTTACATGGAGAAACTATGCTCTCCATCACTAATAGTAACACACCCACCCAAAACTATTGCATAATTAATAAAGGGAAATTTTTTTTTTTGTAGATAGACGAAATGGTAAAGTCATTATAAACTCACACACACAAGTGGAGATACCGAGGTTCGAACCCCGTCATGGCATCCGGCCTAACAATTTCAGCATTTTGCCAGTTGAGCTAGGACTTCTGGATAATAAAGGGAAATGTTAACGAGTGTTCTTATGACATTCTTTAAGAGTTTAAAGTAGTTTGTTATAAAAAATATGTGTATCCAATTCATTGAAAATTAAGATGTTTAACTTTTTAAATAAATGAAATGGAATAACTTCTTTATTTAGTATCCTAAGTACATTCGTTAGCATTCCCCGTTAATAAATTTGTATATAATTTGATTTTTTTTCCTATTCATTATTGAATATATATTTTTTCCTATTCTGTCATTTATGTTAAATTTCATACGATTTAAACAACAACAATTTATCCAAAAGAAAACAACAATATTTTTTCAGGGGAACAACAATAATTTTTATTTCCCCTAAAAAACAATTCTTATTATTGTGTACCAGCGTTCATGCGTCTATCCATTCTTTCTATTTTTTCTAATGCGTATAAATTACAAACAATAATTGTTTTTCTATAAAATTTTGATTTTGATTAAAATTATAGGTATAAATAATATTTTACACTTTTATAGTGTAACAAACTATACTTTTTTTTAAGGATATAACAAATTATACTTATTTTTTCAATGACACCAACAATATATCAAAAATAATATAAATTCTTATATTTTTCAATGACACCAACAAAATAACATTCTTATATTTTGTCAAAAAAAAAAATAACATTCTTATATAGCAAGTTTGTTTAAGGGTATAAGTGAGAGTGAAAATCCACTCCAAAACCAAAACCATGTATTCTCTTTATATATAGTATATATTTCAAAAGTGTGTCAATGTCGATGAGTTTTCTTCATTTATTAAATAAGTTTATATTGATGAAATTCCTTCTTTTTTTTATGATGCATATATATCGGTGTTAAGAAAACACATTGGTGAACACACAAGATGTCATGTCGTCAAAAGTAATTTGGTCTAAATTGGTGAAAATGTATATGTGGGATTATTACATGAAAAAAGGTAAACTTTAGGGGTTAAAATTATTATTTTAAATTGAGGGGCTAAAATCACACGATCCAAAAGTACAATTAAATAATATATTTTAAAATAATTAAATGATGTATAATTTTATATATGTGTGCTCAGATATTTTTTTTTTCTTGGAGCTGTGACCATCAAAGTTGTTCCAAACACCATGCTAAGACTTTCTTAATTTCGTTTTTCAAAAGAGATGTTTTTATAGGGAAACATTTGTAGCATGTAGGGGGTTCGTATAAGAAAATTTATGTTCAGCCTTAATTTATTAGCAAGCCCGTATATGCACCCACTTCTTTATTGTAGTAAGCCTGTTTAAGGTTAGCAAGCCTTTGCTTATAAAAAAAGTTTGAGATTTTCTTTTGTCACCCTCCTGACTTCTCACGCGCCTTGCAATTTTCATATTATAGAATTTTAAAAGTGTAAAAATAAGTTAAAAATACCCTTCAACACTCTACAATATTTTAAGTTTTATAATCTGAACCAGGTGAGAAGGGTGCTAAAAGAAACTCTCAAAACAGGTTAACTAGTCTTTGTCTCGTTATGAATGGACATGAGCAACCACTGATCTCCATAGAGCCCATAATAATTAAAAAGTAGGGAAAAATTTGCCTTGTATACGTAAATATATACCTTCATCCCTACAAACTATTAAAAAAATGTCAATTTTACATTTTTTTTTGTCATTTAAATGATTAACATTTTTATTTTTCAATCTCACTTTCACCCACATGAGTTTTCTGATACGTAAAAGTTTTCTGATATGATTTTTTTGTCCATAAAACTTCATTTCAATCTTGACGGTTTAAAAAAATAATTAAAAAAATAAATCGAAAATAAATTTTCCACAAATATTTTACAAATGGAAAACTTTATATAAGTTTTATGGGAGAACATACAAATCGGAAAACTTAAGAAAAATTATGCAAACCCGAAAACTTTATATATGTTTTCTGAGAAAATGGTACGCACTGAAAAAGTTAAAATAACTTTTTCGAAAAAAATTGTGTATCAGAAAACTTTGAAGTTTGAACAAACAATAATACAAGTTACCCCTTTGTGTGAGGAAGGATGTGTTATTGATGAAACTTCTCCATATTTGTTTTTTGATTGTCATGTATCTTGTAAGTTATGGTCGGATTTTTGTCTTAGCTAGACATTAGTTGTGTTTTGTCAAATAACGGTTATAGCCATGCAGGGGCGGAGCGGAGCCATGTAGAAGGGTATGGACTATGGAGACACTAGCCTGCACAAATTTTTAGAATTTTTATTTTCAATAGTATATATGTTGATATAATGACTAGTCCACTTCCACCAATCACCCAATTGAAATTCAACAAACTAAGAAGATAAAAACTTTACTTCCTGTAAGTTGTCATCGTGGATGTTGTTTCTTCCCATTGTTCCCTATTTCATCATTTTCCCCTTGTTGGTGTAATGTAAAACTAAGAAAAAAAAAGAAGTTATTTTTTGTCAATGAAATAATATATGAGTATAAATTTTTTTCCGCCACCGAACTTCTTGTTTTTTTTTTTGTTGAGCAAGGAGTAAGGACAGACATCAGGAGGAAACACCGGCATCCCAGCCAGGTTGGCACCCCGGAAAACCTCAGTCCTATGCCGCTAAACTCTAACATTTTATTAAAAAATGGAAAAATATATACAAGAAAAGGGGGGATTAGGCAAAACCCTCAGAAGAAAAACAAACAGAAAACAAATAAAGCGGAAACAGACTACAACAAACTAAGGAAACCTGTAGTTAGGCAAGCCAACTCTGTCACGAGAGAAATCCAAATGCAACTCCGCCGGAAGCGAGTCTAACCAAACTAAACCCTAAACGGATTACCCAAATTCGCTAAGCTATCAGGACTATGTCATCTCAAACATTCCAATAAAGCAAATTCATTGGGCAGATGGTGAAGGGGCACCCCTTGTACGGGTGTTATACGACAATATTCCTAACACTTATTTTTTCTTTGCTTGTTGTTGCTTCTTGGAAAGAACTTGAGTAAATCCTTCTTCCGCGATCCGTTTTCATATTCACGAATTCTAGCCCATAAATCCAAGTCGCTCTGGACATTTTTGGATATATAAACCTCACGGTGCTGAGCAGGGGTAACCCGAATTGGCTGTATAGTGTTATCATTCATAATCTTCTTGTTTAAACAATGGAAACATTTTTTTAAAAGAGAGTCAAGTTTAAAGCAATCATAACTTTTTAATCCCCATGCAATTGATGAATGTGGAAGTATAAAATTGGGTTCATTTACAAAAAAGGAAAAACTGAAATTTGATTTAATGCCCCCACTGTTGAAAATTCCTGGCTACGCCGTTGTAGCCATGTAACTCGATTTGTAGGTTGTGTTGGTTTCTCATGGAAAAAAAGTGGACTTCCTTCATTGATATGGTTGACTTATCTATGGATTATTTGGAAGTGGCGTAATCAAGTCAATTTTGATAGTCAAGAGAGTCTTAAAAGTCATTTTGTTGATGTGGTGAAATTTTTGGTTTGGACTTGGATTAAAATAAAAACCAAGGGTTTCTCTTACGATCTTTATCACTAGAGTATTCAAACACTTCAATGCTTAAGTGTGACTACTCTTGGTAGTTGATTTTTGTTTTCTTGTTGTGGTGGTGGTGTTGTAATGCTTTGGTTCATTTATATGTTGACTTTTATAACCTTTCAATCTTAGAACTTCTTGTGCTTTGATTGTACATCATAATATATTCCTATTTTGGACTCTTAAAAAAATCATAAAACTTTGAAAAAGTTTTCCACTTTGTATTTGAACATTTAATCTTTCATTGCTCTCCGAAAAACTATAAGAATAAGTACAAAAGTGAATGACTTTGGTTTATATATGATAGCAAAATAGATATAGAGTCTGTTTGTTTTGGCTTTTCAGCATCAAGAAGTGATTCTACAATCTTCAAAAGTGAAAAATTGAGTTTTCAATGGTGTTTGGTTTGGCTTTTAAGAATTGCTTCTATCCTCCAAAAGCAATTATCCTTAAAGCTACAATTCCTAACTTTTGGCTTTCCTAAAATTAATTCTACATTAAATTTAATATTTTGATTATTATAACTTATTATTTTCCTTTATTGCCCTTTATTAATTCTGCTTCTTTTTGCTTTGTAATTAATTTGATGAACCAAATTTAATAAGAAAACTTAACCAACCAAATTATCCCCCCGAAAAATGTTTATGGTCTTGAGTTACCAAGGTTGGATTTTCCTTTACGGTGTCCCCATTCAGATTTACTGTATTTTTCTTTTACCTTTCTTTTACGCTATATTTTATCATTTTTTGCAACTAATTCTAGTATTATTTAACTTAAATATATTTTAGAAAAAATATATAATATATGAACAAATATTTTGTAAAAAAATTTGTTTAATGATCGTATTTATTATGCTTTAAATTAATATATAGAAAATTTATTTATTTAAATTAAATAATATATCTACATTTAGTATTGATTTAGATATACATTCAACTATGCACATTTACTTGAATTTAGTTATGTCTATTTTAGTAATTATACATTAAAAATCAATTTTGATAAAAACTATCTAAACAACATTCAATTTGTTTAATCAATTATGCATTATTGTATCCAAACATAAATCAATTCTCTCAAAATCAATTATGTCATAATCAATTCTATCATAATCAATTATGTCAAAATCAATTCTATCCAAAGTTGAACCATACACACATAGTTCATGCTAAATATAGTGATAAAGGTATAATTGCTGGGGTACAATGTAGCATTTCAAAAGTAGAAAGTGTCTCTATTCTCTCATTTCAATGGGCTTCTAATTTTTCTTGCTTCAATATGTTAACTTAGCAAAAAAAATCACTAACTTCGTCTTATCTTATCTTAATGTATTATAAAGATTAGTATAATTTATTGCTTCAATATGTTAACTTAGCAAAAAAAAATCATTAACTTGCTTGAATTTATATTATTTTAGGCTTTTATTCAACTATGGTTGTTTATTGTTTTACAAATTTATGGTTGCATCTATTAAAAATAATAAAAGCAATTGAAAATAAGGTTTTCCTTAATAAAAAAAAGGGGGGAGCACTTCAGTGCCTTTAAGGCGGAAAAGACATGTGTCTTTGTCCCAATCAACAACTGACACATGGCAGTGCCTTATTTAAAAATAAAAATTAATAAAAAAATGGGAACAAGAACAAAGGGAGGCAAAATGGGAACAACATAACATAACATAACCGAGCCATCAACAAACACCATCGTCAACATGTGCACCGCCATCGCCGTTCTCCACAACACCGCCTCCGGTAATTCACCTTATCCGTCCACAAAAACACGAGGACGTGATCGGAGTCAAAAACGTCGTCGGAATCGCGAGGAAATCAGTGAAACTGCTGGTGAAATCAGGAAGTGGTGAACGGATTCCGTTTGGTGAACGTGAGTTTGATTTTGTGTTCTCTGGTGAAGGCTCACTGACTGTATTTGCGGCGGAGATTGCTCCGACGATGAAACACTGTGGATTCGCGGTTTTTCATATCACAAGTATATTTTCAATTCATTTCTTGATTTGTTTCATTGTTTCAAAGTAGTGAAATTGCATGTGTTAGAAGGGTTTGATTCTCCAGTGCCTTATATACATGAAACTGTTTTGAAGAATGAGTGTGTTGATTATAAAAAATTTGATAGTGATTATTATTCGAATTCGAATGGAAATTGTTATGTTCCTGGATATAAGAAAGATTTGGTTAGAATTGTTGAGCCATTGATTGAAAAGAAACAATTGAAGCCTTGGATTACATTGAAAAGGAATTTGATGAATATAAAGTATCTTTCTTCAATGGTTGATATAAGTTTCAACAATAGGTATTTATATGTTGATGTTGGAGCTAAAAGCTATGGTTCTGGTATTGGTTCTTGGTTTTGGAAACAGTATCGTAAGCAGAATAAGACATTTCATGTGTATGCGATTGAGGCCGATAAGCATTTTCATAAGGAGAATGGGTTGAAGAGATGGCTTACTTTGGTTCCTGTTCCTATTTTTTTATTAATTTTATTTTTTAAATAAGGCACTGCCACGTGTCAGCTGCTGATTGAGGCAAAGGCACATGCCTTTCCCTCCTTAAAGGCAGTGATGTGCTCCCCCGAAAAAAAGGTTTATTTTCTCAATAATATGTTAAACTCTTTTATTTATGAGAAATGATATTTGTACGTGACAAATTTTTGACAACTTTCTGTCTCTCTCATACTCACATTATACTCTTATTCTCTCTCTTCATTTTTCTCTCTCCATTGATTTCGACCAATGAAAAAAGAGAGAAAAAAAGTTGTCACATAAGTTGTCTGACATAGTTGTTCAAATATCATTACTCTTTATCATATGCAACACTTAAAAATATTATTAAATAAAAAAGAAAGACGCAAAAACATTCGTGAGACTAGACCAAAATCTACAAGTTAGAATGACTAAAATAACTTAGCCTCGTTAAAAACATTGTTAGAAACACAAAGGGATAAAACATGTCAAGGAGAAAAGAGTACAAAACAAACAACAATAGAAACAAGTTGAATTTGTTACTCTCTCTGTCTCAAATTATAATTTGAGAAAAAATTATCTTAAATTATAAATAGTTTTAATAAAACATTAATGTTACTTTTTCTATTATACCTTTAACTATTTATTACTCATTCTTATTTCAAATCATTAATTTGTATTAAACATGTCATTATTGAAAAATAATTTTGTAAAATAATTCACAATTTCTCTTTCACATATAAAATTAATTGCAACGACTTATAATTTATAACAAAGAGAATATAATTTAAAGAATCTAAAATACACAATGAATCCATCAAAATCAGACCATTATGTTGAAGGCCGATAGAAACAATTTTGTCTGAACACTAGCTGTCGTCTCTTAAAAGATGAGAACCGTAAAAATACATGTTTGTTGTTAACTTGATACAATTGCACCATCTTATTATAACCGTAAAATTGGAAACATGTGTACCTAAACTTAGGTACCGTTTCACCAGACTTTTTTTCGATCTAAAAGCTACTTTAAAACAAAGTTAAAATAAAGCCCTTTAAGAAAAAAGCTAAAGTTGTTTGGTTTCTTTATTTATTTTTAGTTCTAAAGTTATTTTTAAGTTAAAAATTGTTTGGCAAAATATTGTACAAAACTTTGAATTTATTGTTTTTTTGGTGGTGTCCGGGGTTCGAACCCGGGACTTTGCATATATTTATGCATTGTCTATAAATAAAAAACTTTGAATTCATTATGAATTACCATAATAAATAAATAAAATGCTCATAATATTTTTTGAAGGGAAAAAATGTTTAAAATATAAAAGATATTTTTTTTACAAATACTATATTTACTCCATGACGTTTATTTTGTGTAACATGAATACAAATTAGTATCATCATATAAAGGACTTGTTAAATATTTGAATAGGAGAAATAATTTAAGGAGACTCAAATAATAACATAAATAATATCAAAGTAGTTTGGAAAATTAAAAACATAAACCATCTTGGTTAAAAAAAAAACATAAATCATCACAAACTCAAATATTTCTACTCTCCATCAACGCAACTCCTATTTGATTTCTAACTCTATTCATGTAGCCTCCATGTTGTACTCTTCTTGGATTATATGAACCATTTTCTTCATTTATATTGCTTTCTTCGTCACACTTAATCATATATTCAGAGATAACATCGCATTTATTAAACTCTTCATCTTCAACTCCACACATTCGAATAAAGCTGTGGAGTGAAGAATATATCTATAATATGTACATGGTGTGTATATATAAAGAGAATAGTTTGTTTTCTCTTTTCCAATTATAATGTATAACAAATTTTGTTATAAGAATACCATATTTTTGGTGTCATTTAAAAAGATAAGAATTTATATTATATGATATTATATTTGTTATATTGTTGGTGTC
>Ga0315915_1003730_pt1 | contig 19289 bp, 19 predicted proteins | sample MpolbnodulesMG_FD_207738 | JGI IMG/M metagenome (GOLD analysis project Ga0315915, IMG submission 207738) | Medicago polymorpha root nodule microbial communities from Los Angeles, California, United States - branched nodules | ecosystem: Host-associated > Plants > Roots > Nodule | place: USA...
ATATTACAATTTAGGAGGAACACGAGATGTTGACGTCAAAGGAAATGTCCATAGCTTTCATAATTGAGTTATGGAGGTTATGAAGTAATCCGACATCTATAGGAATATTCTTTCTATAGTAAACCATTGTATATAGAATTCTTAGGTCTTAATTAATAGGTACTTTGAATTAATCCAACAAAGAAGGAAGAGGGGATTCAAGGATTCCTCAATCACTATTACACATCTGAATGACACAAACCTAATCTTATCATGGTCAGGGCAATTAAACCATGCAAACCTCTTTTACATCTCTTTTCTATTTTATTTATAATAATTTTTGCTAATTACCAAGTTGAATGAAAATCCATGTGGATACGATAAACTTTATACTTTAAACCATCCTAAAGAAATAAATGAGTTCTTTCTCTAGCAAGAGAATTGTACAATATATCTTATGCTAGAATACTCCACTTGTTGTCATTTAGTTATTGTGCATGCTTTGAATAAAAAAAAAATTCCTTCTGTTTTTCCCTAATTTCATGGACCTTTGAGTTATAATTTTGTATTCTAATATGATGGAAATTAAATATGCCCAACTTCATTTCACAAGGATTGTCGTTTCGTCAAAACAATTCGCGTTACTTATTTTAAGTTGACGATTTAAAATAAAAGAGTTAAGGGTTAGAGATTGCAATTTTTATCTGTTTGCAACAGAGCAAGTTACCTTTTTGGTTGCAGAAAAGTAAGCAGCGGTTAAGACTCTTTGAATCCCCCCTATTTATTTTGTTGGAACTAAATAACATTAATGTCGCGTTTAGTTATCTTAAGTAGACTATACAAGTGATGAGACCGTTGGGACATTCTAACCTAGTCGGTGTCACGCTGCACCTGCTGATCGCACGATGATCATTACAAAGACCTCGAGGACAATGAAGGCATTCATCTATGAATCTTAAATTGGCATTCATAGATTTACAAAGGCAATGAAGGCCAATGTTCCCGAAGGCCTTCCCATATATGAATCTTAGGACACTCATAGAACATTCTCCATCTCCATTTGGTAGTTCTACAAACGAACAACCCTATCATCATCTACCTTACCAAGACCTCGAGGACAATGGTCTCACTAGGATCGGTTCATTCCCTTTGTTACTTGTTTCCCTAATTAATAACTATTTACATCGTAGGTTCAACAAATTTTACTCAATATTAGTAATGTCACCTCCTATGTACTTACTACTAGGGTTAACTCGCTCTCGGTATCTTTCGTCTAGTTATTAATCACTTACTTCCTAGATAGGTAGATATTAATATACAAGATATAAATATCAAGATATAAGCATCTAGGGTTGCACTTCACCGCAATATACTAATCCTAATAAAACTTAATAGCGAACAAAAAATATACTAAAGTAAACGACATTAAATTTAATAATTATCCAACAAAAAAAAAAGAGGTTTATCATAGAAACCTAGCCTATAAATATCTAGTTACACATGATAACTAAGACAAAATATAAATAGATAAAACCATACACTAGAAAAGATAGGAGAAGATAGAACTCCTCCTTGGCTCTTAGAATCTCCTTCCTCTTGAACTACTCCTATTCTGAACGAGAAATTATGAATGAGGAAGTCGGTATTTATAGGGAAATTTTCCATCAAACTTGGGCTAAAAACATGGGCTTCTAGGGGCAAAAATGTCACAGAAAGTGACTTTTTTTCGCAAGTCACCATGCCCTAGGCACTTAAGGCCATTCGCTAGGCGCATGTGCCTTCCAGCCTGAGGCACCTAGCGCCCCCTGACATGCACTAGACGCTTTATTTCAACAACTCTGGGGTGCCTATCCCCCTCTATGGTGCGCCTGAGTGCTTCAGTGCGTTTTCTGTGTTGTTTTGCCCGTTTTCTTCGCCTGTTGAGGTGTTTTCTTTAATGTAAGATGTCTTGAAACTTGGGAACATAATTTCTCCCTCTGTAAAGTCTTCTGAGGCCTCTTGAATCTTCCTTTTTCATCTGCCCAAGGACCACATAAATCTTCGGATGTCTTATTTTGCCTGATTTGCTTGATTTCTTTGTGAATTACATCAAGAACACCCTAAAATTTCTATGTTTCGGGAAGAATAGAATTACAGACTGAAATATAGAAAACAATACAAATGTCCCGAAATCATAGGCAATTGATCTAATACTCCTCTGCTTTGCTGGTAAAACCTACTAAATGGGACTGAAAAACATGCTAGAATAACGTAAGATGACCTGTCATCAAAGGGTTAAGAAAATAATAAAATTATTTAAAGGATGACAAGGTAGTAAAATTTTATTAAATTATTTTCATTATTATGTTTATTACATTACCTCCTTCCTAAGTGTGTAAATGGACAAAAATAACACATTGATATATTTAAGATACATGCAATAATCATTCTTGAATTCTGAAGGGTTTTTAAAATTTTAAAATGGTTAAACTATTTAATTATTTATATAAGACCATGCAACTTATTATACACTATAAAGAGATCAACTCATTTACTATTATTTGGATGCAAATAGGAAAAAATATGGTTAAAACTTTGAAGTTAGTTTATGTTCTAATTATATTTTTTTCCATATTTTTTAGCATCATAGTTTCTAATTCTTCTCCCGGTATGTTATCTTTCGGTGATTGTAAAACAGATAAAGATTGTCCAAAACTTCGAGCAGGTAGTTTTAGGTGTTGTAAAGGGAACTGTGTACTCGAATGAGATAAATGAGTTCTTTCTATAGCAAGAGACTTGTACAATACCTTGTGCTAGAATATTCCACTTGTTGTCATTTACATTTTTTTGCATGCTCTCAATAATTAGTTTTTCTTCTTATGTTTTTCCATAATTTCCTAGACCTTGAAGTTATGATTTTGTACTCTAAGATGATGGAAATGAAATAATCCCAACTTCATTTCACAACAAGGGTTGGGATTTTGGAGATTTTAAAGACACATTTGGAGCTAAGGATTGCAGAATTTGTGGTCGCATGCCATCCAAGTCATAGTTAGACTATATTTTATGTAATGTTGTCTTTGTTTAATCTAATTATTTGTGCTTTAGCCATGAGTAACTAAATTTTTCGTGATTAGGTCTAATATTATTTTGTTCTAGCTGTTTGAACAATCTAAACTGTGAAACTATATTTAATACAATTGCAATTCTAGTATTTATACAATATAACATATGTTTAATTGTTTTTGTATCTTGATCACATTTAAAATGAACTCAAAGATCAATTGACTATTAACACTAACTATTGACTTAGATCTAGTAACACTCTTCAATTAAATAAGTTGTTTTAGACATATCAACTTAATAGGTTGTGATTAAAGATTAACATTCAATAAAACCTCCGACGTTATGGACTCACCTAAGAGATTAGTGAGTTGTAATCTAAGAAGAGGGCTCTAATCAAAAGATTAATCAGAGCTGTTATTTTAATTATAATGAAACTAGAAGAACAATTATTGGGTTTAGGTGCAGTTTACCAAAGATTTACGGAAATAGGATTCAAAAGACATGATTATTTTTTTCTTCTAAAAATCATTACGAATCTATTTACATTTTGCTATTTGTGTTATGATTGTTAAACAAACTATTTGCATTGTGCGACCCCTCAATTTTAAAATATCCGTGTTGATAATGTCTCTGCCTAGTAGAAACTAATGCATTCCATGTGTATGAATTTTATACTTTATTGCTTCGATAATTTTTATTACACTTGCTAAAAGTCTATCAATATACAAGAGAGGGGCCAATGATTATATAATTGATTCATACAATTGATATGAATAAGAAAGTGGAATAAATAATGCAATCAAATTTTTTAAACATAAATTATTTATGATCCAATGATTTAATCAAAAAATAGATTGCTCATAACATATGTTCTACTTGTTCATAAATATCCAACGGTGCTTTATATTTGTAAATAACTTTATGGTGATATATAAATATATTTTTTCACTTTACTCTCTTGAATGGTTAAAAATAAAATAAAATAATTTAAAGGATGACAAGTTAGTAAAATTGTTATCAATTATTTTGATTATTATGTTTATTACAAGATCAGTTGTCATATAATTGTTTGCATGTGTTTTCGGCAAACTACGGGTTAGTTCTGATTATTACAAGCGAGACCGAACTAGAGATCTGAGGAGCATGTTGTGCAAAAGTTTTGGTTGAAAAAAGGGTTTGAAAAAAAGAGCCATGAGATGCACTCAGGTTACTTAGAGAGCATGACGGGTTTGTAAAGAAAAGGCACTGTCTCTCGACAGGTTTGAGATTGCAAACAAAAGCAATGTAAAGTAAAAACGAAAAGATAAAGGGCTTTAAGCACGTAAACTTAAAGTAAAAGGTAAATGCAATGCATTAAAGTAAAGGTTGTCTACAAATCAGTTTACATACATTTTGTATTACTCATTTCCCTAGACGCCGGTAGTTTGAGTGTTGTAGAATTCTTTATATGATTTGTGACCCATTTTCCGGCTTGGAAACACTTATTTATACTAAAAACCTAACTGGAGAACCACTAACCCCATGATCAGCACTTCCTCCATCTTGGACAACTGCTTGCGCCACATCTCCACTAAGGAAACCGCTTCCAAGCTTGAAATCGTCCTTTCCCGCCTTCATTGCTTGACTTCGACGTGAGCCCTCTTCGACTTTGTTCCATCGAACTTCAAATCACGCGTTGGCTTGCTATTTTGTCGAAATATTCAACCTTAAAATGAGAAAGCCTTCGATTCCTGCAAAGTTAAAGGTCAAACAAATGTTGACCATATTAAATGAGCCTATTGAATTTACGGGCTAACAAAATGCCCCCCAAAAATGCCATTTTCGACAATACAACTCAAAAGAGGAGAACATTGGCATTTTTGAATAATTTTATTTTGAAAAGAATGATGTCACCCCACTTCAAACATAGTCTCTTCAGTTTCTTTTCCCTTGATCATTTTAGACTATGAGTGGGCCACATTTCTTCACTTGGAAACTGCCTAGAAAATTATTTATGACCCTTAAGTGTCGTTTGTCATTGATTGAACTTTTCATATTCACTTCCTAGGGGAAGAGACAACCTTTCTTTTGCTGGTCTTCTTCCTGATTCTACCAATATTTGATGACCCTCTGGGTCAACAATCTTGTCTTCAAGGCTTGCAACAATGCCTTTTTTAGATCTCTGGTACCTTTTCCATTGAGTCCTTGTCATGGGATTCTTTCCCTTGTAGTAGTTGCTTTCCATTGAGTCCTTGTCATGGGATTCTTTCCCTTGTAGTAGTTGCTGTAAGCATACTTCTTCGACTCAAAAGCAGTACCATTCTTGTTGTTATCAACATTATTGGTGCTTCATTTCACCACATTGTTCTTCCCATGTTGCACATTTTTATGGGTAGACTGAACCCGTTTCTGGTTTGGTGCATAAGGAACAAAGGCTTTTCCTTGACCACCTTTATTGACATAATTAGTGGTCGAAGAGTTATTGATAAAAGGGATATAACTCTTCGTAAAGGAAAACTTGGGTCTATGATCACCAGACCATTTGTTCCTTTTCTTAGGTTTTGGGAAAGAAATTTTGAGGCCTTTAGTTGCCTCTTTGTCAAATACAACACTACATCTGGCCTAGAGCATTACCTCAGAATTCTTCAGCTTGCATCGATTGACGAAATCAATCAATTCTTCTTCAACTATAGGGTAAGTTGTCTTTAACCTTTCGTCGTATTGAGGCTCTGGAGCAGTCTCTTCGATGTGTTTTGCATCTTTAGTGATGTCCACCATTTGACATTCTGCAACATCAGCTTTTGTTCCCACTTCCGCTTCGACAGATAAGTCTTCGACATCATCAATGATTGCTTCAACCATATTGCAGCCTGCAATGTTAGTGTATATCATGCTCGCATCCTTCAAAGAATCAGAGTCTACTTGCATTTGAGGTTTTGGCTTGTTTCCAAACTTTAATCTGCCTTCATTGAGACCCTTTTGAACTAAATCCCTGAAAAGGGAACATCGTGAGGTGTTATGTCCCAAAAAATTATGGTATTTACAAAAACCTCTTTTTTGACGTTGCTCTAGTGGTGGGATTTTCAAATCTTTGGGTACTACCACTTGACCGTCAGCAACTAAAAGATCATAGATCTCGTCGCATTTGGTTACGTCGAAGGTATATGTTTTTGGAACATATCTTTCATTGCTAGGTTCGACAGGATTGTTCCCATCAGAAAGCCTTAACGATTTACATGTAAAAGGGGCCCCTGGTTTTAATTCAGCAATGTCAACCTCCTTTGTTTCGACATCGCCAAAAGCTATGTCGAATTCTTGATTGCCTTCGTCCGATCCTGTCATACCCCGTTTTTTGACCGTTTAAAACTCATTTATACTCATCTTTTAAAATTGAGAAGTTTCGACGTTTCAGACGAAATTTCGGCAGAGAATTTTAAAATACCTCATTTTGATTCCGAAAAACAACAATTTTAAGTTTTTATTATTATTTCCTTTTATGATTTTATTTTATTTATTTTTCTTTTATTTCTTCATTTTTATCTTAATTTATGTTTTATTATTATTTGTTTCTATTATTAATATTTTGCTTTTTTATTTATCTTTTTTTTCGAAATTAGTTACTATCTTTTGTAAATATTTTTAATTCTGTTTTTGTCCAAAATTCATTTAGTCCACATATCTTTATGTTCAATCTGTCCAATTTTGTGTGAGCCCAGCAGGGGCGTTTTCTTCCTTTTGGCAACCTGCAAGAACCACTTTCAGTTTGTGTACACCCTTTCCTCAGGTCCACGGTGCACCTCCACAGGAACCCTAATTTCCCTCAATATAAAAAGGTTGTGCACAAGAACCAAGGGAGTTTTTTTTGAGAGAGAACCCTAATTTTACACCAATCTGCGGCGGATTACAAAGAACCAACAAGAAAGAGTTTTTTTCCAGAATTTGAAGAACACCTTTAATTCAAAAGGATCAAAACAGAGAGTAGTACCACAAAGCCATACCAATAAACTGAATTCATTCCCCAACTCACGAAAACAAAAAAAAAAAACAGAATCAATGCCTCCTGACGAGACTTGTCCCTCCTCATAACATGAGATATATATTTAGGCCTCTTGATGAAATATGACTCTAAAATTGCAAATCCATGCCGGATCAAGTCAATATGAGATATTGGGCTTGTTCGTTATTCAGTATATTTCGGGATCAAGAAATATAAATATTGATCTATTCAAGGGCGACAAAATCAATGTCTTGTGATCAATATAGATGTGTTGTATCTATACTATATATAAAGAAAACTACACCTTTCAACACTTTTGGGCTGACTTCCCTCAAAAAAAAAAAAAAAACTTTTGGGCTGACTTTTTCCTTTCCAAAAATACCCTCAATTTTTAATACAATAACACATGTAACAAATAAATAAGAATAAATTTAAATATTAAAACAAATATAACAAACATGATATCAAAATATATATATGGGGTTGCTAACTTACTCCCACATAAAAACATGAAGGAGTAAGTTAGCAAGCCTACCCCACTTGTATTTTACTTAAAAACCAATTGTACATTTTTTAGTTAGTCATAGATAAAAGGACAATTTGATCAATTACATTTATTTAGTTAAAACTAACACATATCACGCCTTTCTTTTTCTACTCCCACCGTCTTTTTTTCTTTCTTTTTTCGAATTTTATTCTTCAAAAACAACACAGTTCCTTTTAAAAAAAAAATATGGCAGATCTATTAAAAGGGAAACGACTAAAAATAATAGCACTTAATTACCATTTCTTCATGTTCATTTTTTCAATGACCTAATGGTTGTGTTGTTTGTCATGGAGGAATGCTTTTATATTAGAAAATAAATTACAACTTTAAGAAAATAATAATAGTGTTGAGTGTAACAAAAAAAAAAAAGTGAATAGTGGAATACACATGATCATTTTGCATTGTTTCTGCACTAGATTTGTTTATATATAAATGATGAATAGCAGCAATTATCACAAAAAGTATGTTGGCGTGTTGGTTAAAGCTTCTCGTAAGTTTCAGGTAGTGTGTTCAAATCCTTTTCAGGCAAGTGACATAAATTTCAAATAGAACAGTGTGATAAAAAGAATGTCCTGCTACCATTGATTTTTCTTATTGATAGATCCTTGACGGAGATTGTAACTGTCCTCGTGAGTTTAGCTCAATTGGTATGAATAATAAATATTATATGCGAAATCTGGGGTTCAAACCCCGACCACCACAAATCAAATAAAAAAATCTCTAAATTAAGGCTACACTAAATTAAGACTACACTAATGGATTTCAAAATCACTCTATCTCTCAATTCAGACATCAGATATCACATTGAAGGATTTATTTAATCATTCCAAAGCCCATTGATTTTCCTTACGAATTTCTTCCTCTTCCTCAGGAGAGAAGTCATTCACAATCTTGAAATTCCGGCAAATCTGCTCTGATGTCTTACTTGTTGGGAAACACCTTTATAATTTCCCTCTTCTGTGAACTCAAAATAGGCACTAACAGAAACATGAAATATAAGTGTAATAACACAGAAAATTTTAGCATGGAAAACCTTCTCAATGTGAGAAAGGGAAAAAACTACAGGACCCTTGGGCCTCTTAAACTTCCACTATAATGATAATGAGAATACAACAACTTCACCCTTACGTGGATCTCACTACAATGTATCTCTCAATTTGTAAGGAACACTCTCACAAAATAGCTCACTATTTCTCTCACAAGAAAACTCTATGAGGATCACTTTTCCTCCTAAGTAAGGCTTTTTCTCTCTCTTGCTTTTTGTTGTTCTTCTTTTATGGTGTGTTGTGAATGCTTGCCCATGGTCCTATTTATAGGAGAAGCAAGTCAAAGTTGCCTTACATGCATGAAGACACTTGTCATTTGGCTTTCATGCAAGCCACCAAGTGTCCCTTGCAATGCATGCACCACAACATGCGTCACTCATACACTACACCATGTGTTACTCATACACTACGCCATGTGCACACCATGCACCTTGCTACTTGTCATCACATGCAACCTTCCATTTTGTCAAATATATGTTGGCCATATGGCAATGGCTGGACCCCACATTTCTCCCACTCTAGCCATAGGGGGATGCCTTGATTAGTTTGGGGTTGCTGCCAAACCAACATCTTGTTTGCAAAACTGTATTTTCTCTTTCGGTGGAGGTTTTGTCATCATGTTTGCTCCATTCTCATTGGTGTGAACTTTCTCTACTTTCAACAATTTACTCTCCAACACATCACGAATTAGTGATACCTCACATCAATGTGTTTCAATTTGGAGTGATATGTCGAGTTCTTACTGAGATGAATCGCGCTCTGACTATCGCAATAGAGAACATAACTTTCTTGATTCTGGCCTAACTCTTACAGGAACTTCTTCATCCACATGATCTACTTACATCCTTCAGTGATTACGATGTATTTAGCTTTCGTGGTACTTAAAGCAATGCATTTTTGTAATCGTGATTGCCATGAGACAGCTCCCTCTACAAAAGTAATCAAATATCCGAAAGTAGATTTTCTAGAATCTACATCTCCTGCCGTATCTGCATATACATACCGAGTGAGTAATTGATTTTCATCGCCAAAGAACAAACATTGTTTGGCAGTTCCTCTTAGATACCTCAATATCCATTTCACAACATTTCAATGCTCCTTTCCTGGATTTGACAAGAATCTACTCACAACTCCTACCGCATATGCAATGTTTGGTCTTGTGCAAACCATTGTGCACATATGGCTACCCACAGCTGAAGAATAGGGCACCTTGCTCATTTCTTCTTTTTCTTGGTCATTCTTTGGACATTGTGTCTTACTAAGTTTCAACTGACCAGGTAGAGGAACATGCACATGTTTTGCATTATGCATGTTGAACCTTTCAAGAAATTTCTTGATATAATCTTCTTGTGACATCTACAACATTGTTTTAGAACGATCTTGAATGATCTTCATTCCAAGAATCTTCTTCACTGCACCCAGATCTTTCATCGCCGACGTCATTTCGAATTTATGTTGGGTCATGAAGAGTTCAAATTTTTTGTACCATTGCCTTGGAGCTTGCTTCAACCCATATACATTTTTCTTCAAGCGACACATAAGGTGTTCATTTCCTAGTGCTGCAAATCCTTCGAGTTGCTCGATGTATATTTCTTCCTCTAAGTCTCCATGCAAGAATGCTCTTTTAACATCAAGTTGTTCTATCTCTAAGTCTAGTTTTGCAGCTAAAACAAGGATTGCTCTAATGGATGTCATCTTCACCACTTGTGAGAGTATTTCTTCAAAATCAATGCCTTTCTTCTGATGGTACCCCTTCACGACAATTCGTGCTTTGTATATGGGATTTGGGTTGTTCTCTCTAGACTTGAGCTTGAACACCAACTTGTTTTTCAACGCCCTTCTTCTCTTTGGTAATTTCACCAAGTCATATGTTTAGTTTTCCTTCAGAGACCGTAATTCTTCTTGCATGGCTTGCATCCATTTGTCTTTGTCATCCGTCTCAATGGCTTCCATGTAGCATTTAGGTTCTCCTTCATCAGTGAAAATTACATATTCACTTGAGAAGTACCTTCTTGATGGTTGTTTAAATCTCATTGATCTTCTCAATTGAGGTTATTGATCCATCTCATCATCATCATTATCATCTGCCATCTGCTCTTCATGTAGTGCTTCATCTTGTTCTATCTGATCAGGTTGCTCCATCTGATCGAGGGTTGTTGGTTGATCACGACCATAATTCATTTGAGGAATGTCTCCCCCTAAGTTGTGTACCATAATGGTCTTTGGCTTCTTAGGTTGAATGTCGTGGATTGTTTGATCTTCATAGAATACCACATCTCTGCTTCAGACAAGCTTCTTAATAGCAGGATCCCATAATCTAAAGCCAATTTCATTTCTTGGTAAACCAAGGTATATGCACTTCTTCGTCATAGCATCTAGCTTTCCTCTTTCATCTTTTGGAACATGGACAAATGTCCTGCATCCAAAGCTCTCAAATCCAAAACTCTCAAATGACCATAAAAGGCTTTCTTTCCATACCATACTTCATTTGGTATCTCTCCAATTAAAGGTCTTGAAGGAGACAAATTAATCAAATCAACTGTAGTTCTCACTGCTTCACCCTAAAATGATTTGGGAAGTTTTGCTTGAGAAAGCATGCTTCTGACTTTCTTTGCAATCGTTCCAATCATCCTTTTAGCTACTCCATTCATTTAAGGAGTCTTGGGAGGTACCTTCTCATGTTTTATTCCATGAAATCTATAATATGCTTCAAATGGGCCTATATACGCTCCACCATTATCTGTCCTTAAACATTTCAATTTTCTTCCAGATGCCCGTTCTCTTGAGGCATGAAATTCTTTGAAAACTTGAAGAACTTGATCTTTCGTCATCAATGGATAAACCCACACTTTTCTAGAGTGATCGTCAATGAAGGTAACAAAGTATTGTGAACCACCAAGGGACCTTTAAGATGTAGAGCCAAACATCTGAATGAACAAGATCTAGGATATGATTTCTTCTTCTTGCATCATCTAATCTCTGAAAGGATACTCTGTGTTATTTTCCTGCTAAACAATCTTCACATGATTCAAGTGGTTGACCCTTGATGTTTGGAAGATGATTCTTAGCAAGAATCTCCAAACCTTTCTTGCTCATGTGGCCAATTTGTTTGTGCCACAATTCTTTGCTCGTCTTGAGATACAATGATATCTCCCTTGAAATTCCAGTACCCAGTAACAAATGTCAAACACGATATTACGACAAGCGAAATGATAATGGGAATTAATAACTTCCACTATAATGATAATGGGAATTAACAACTTCACCCTTAGGTGGATCTCACTACAATGTATCTCTCAATTTGTAAGGAACACTCTCACAAATTGGCTCACTATTTCTCACACAAAAAAACTCTATGAGGATCACTTTTCTCTTGAGCAAGGCTCTCTTTCTCTCTTGCTTTTTGTTTTTCTTCTTTTCTGGTGTTTCGTGAATGCTTTCAAAGTTATCATCACATGCATGAAGACACTTGTCATTTGGCTTTCATGCAAAACACCAAGTGTCCCTTGCAATGCATGCACCACAACAAGTGTCACTTATACACTACACCATGTGTACACCATGCACCTTGTACTTGTCATCACATGCAACCTTCCATTTTTAAAATGTATGTTGGCCATGTGGCAATGGCTGGACCCTAGATTACCATGCATAATCTCGGCAACAGTCTTGCAAGTAAGCTCCAACAAACTCTTAACATCCAAATATTTTGCAGCCCAAATTCAAACAGTGTAACACTACCAACCTTAACAAATTCAGCATCCCACTTCTCAAACTCATCGTCATTACAAACTTCTTTTTCTCCAAAACTCGCAGCATCAACCTTAGGAACATCTTCATTAGATTGTTTCTCTTCGGTACTCTAAGTCTTCTAACGATACACAAGACCCTCAGTCTTCAAAGGTTTTCTTCTTCGGGAAACACAACAACATCAACACGTTTCTTACAATACTCAATAACCATAGCCAAAATCTCGCTGGTTATGTTTGGGATAAGGATTCCAGTGTCGTCGCATAATTGATGTGAATAAGAAAGTGGAATAAATTATGCAATGAATTTTTTTAGTAAAATTTTATTCAATTATTTTGATTATTATGTTTATTACATGGTTTCTATTCTAAGTGTGCTAAAGGGACAAAAATAACACATTGATATATTTTGAATTCTGAAGGGTTTTTAAAATTTTATAATGCTCTTCAATCCGGTTGTTTATGCTTGTGCCATTAGTAGCTAAATTTCTTGTGGTTAGGTCTAAGATGATTATGTTCTACCTGTTTGAACAAGGTAAACTATGAAACTCTATTCAACACAATTACAATTTTAGTCTTTGTACAATATAACTTGTGTTTAATGCATTTTGTATCTTGATCACATATAAAATAAACTCAAAGATGAGTTGACTATTATCATTAATTTTTGACTTAGATCTATTTATACTCTTCAATCAAACATGTCGCTTTAGAGATATCAACCTGTTAGGCTGTGATTAAATATTCACATTCAATAAAACATTCGATGTTACAGACTCTCCTAAAAGATTATTGAGTTGTAATCTAAGAAGAGGGATCTGAGTCAAGAGATTGATTAGAGCTATTTTGTTAATTATAATGAAACTAGAATAATAACTGTAGGGTTTAAGTGCAGTTTACCAAACATTGACGGATATAAGATTCGAAAGACATGATCATTTTTTACCAAAAATCATTACAATTAATCTATTTACATTTTGCTATTTATTTCATGAGTGTTAAAAAAACTATTTGCGTTGTGAGACCCCCCAATTTCGATACATCCGTATTGATAATGTCTTTTCCGAGTAGAAAATAAAGTAGTTCATGTGGAGAAGAATTTTATACTTTATTACTTCGATAATTCTTAACACACTTGCTAAAAGTCTATCAATATACAAGAGGGGGGCCAATGATTATATAATTCATTCGTATAATTGATTCGAATATGGAAGTGGAATAAATTATGCAATGATTTTTTTTAAAATATAATTTCTTTATGATCTAATGATTTGATTAAAAAATAGATTGTTCATAACATACGTTCCACTTAGTCATAAATATTCAATGGTGTTTTATATTCATACATAACTTTATGATGGTATAAACATATATTTTTCCCTTTACTCTTGTGAAAGGTTAAAAAAATAATATAATTATTTAAAGGATGACAAGTTAGTAAAATTGTATTTAATTATTTTGATTATTATGTTTATTACATGATCTCTTTCCTAAGTGTGCTAAAGCGACAAAAATAACACATTGATATATTTAAAGGACATTAAGAAATGATTCTAGAATTTTGAAGGGTTTATAAAATTTATAATGCTTAATTATTTCTATAAGACCATGAAATTTATTATACGCTATAAATAGATCAAGTCATTTACTATTATTTGGATGCAAATTGGAGGGGAAAAAATGGTTAAAATTCCGAAATTAGTCTATGTACTAATTCTATTTCTTTCCATATTTCTTAGCATAATAGTATCTAATTCTAGTTTCTCAAGTACTTTTGTCGGTTCTTGTAAAAGAGATAAAGATTGTCCAAAAATTCATGGAGCTAATATTAGGTGTCGTAAAGGCAATTGTGTGCCGATCTAAAAAATCCTAATGAGATAAATGAGTTCTTTCTCTAGCAGGAGAATACGGTATACCTTATGCTAGAATATTTCACTTGTTATCATTTAGTTTTTGTGCATGCTCTCAATATTATTTTTTCTTCTTCTGTTTTTTCCTAATTTCATGGACTTTGAAGTTATGATTTTATACTCTAAGATGACGGAAATGAAATAAGATAGCAAAGAGAGTTTTATTTATAGTGTCTCCTTACGATGGCACCATGTCAAATTTGTTTTGTTAGCTGTTTTTTATGCATTTCCAGTTGAGTTCAGTGTAATAATGGAGTATTTGAAGCTGAAAATTGAGCCACGATTTCACTAGATTGGGCCAAAATTTGCACCCCAAAAGAAGCAATTTCATTGGACAATTTTTGTGCCACGATTTTGAGGAGCGTCTGAACATAATTTAAATTTTATTTCACATTGGGGCATGATTTTGAAGGACTGGGGCACGATTTTTCCGCACAAAAACATATCTATAAAAGGCAGATGTGTTTCTGAGCCAAAGGTTGAAAATTTTAAGGATAAAAAGAAGATTTTGGTTTTGAAGAACTGGAGAATTGATGGGAGATCATCACAACTCATAGTCAGTTCTCCAATTTATGTAATGAATCTTTCTTTGGAATTAGTTGTTTATGCTTTAGCTATGAGTAACTAATTTCATTGTGGTTAAGCTGAGATGAATCTTTTGTGAGCTATATGACCATGTAATTTATACGAACTCTCTTGAATATCAAGAAAGATCTAGTCTTATCCAGATTTCCTTGAGTTTAATGTCTTTTATATGTTTATGATTGACTACTAACCCTAGCATTTTGAATGTATGAATTGACTATAGACTTTGAATGACTACCAGCCACAACTTCTGAATCTAACCTAGGTAATCTGATTGACTATAGACTTTGAATGTATCATTCTTGAAGATAGAATGATGGATGTTTTTATACTTTTGTTCAATGGAGAGAAATTGATATTTCAACCTCCTTTTATTGCCAACAATTCTACTACTCCTTCAACATTGGATAACTCCATGTGCATTGTTGGTTAATTGCAGATTAATGGTACATGCAAGCAAATTGCAAGGAGTGGTCTTTCTGTGGCCAAAAATTGCAAAACGGAAATGTTACTCAAAAGTAATATTGGCTTGAATCAGAAAATAGTAAATCATGTTTCACCATGGTTCCAAGAAAAAAACAAACACTTAAAATTTCAAAGTTATCTTTTATGGTTGTCTAATATAGACTCGGTCTAATGTTGGACACTCACATTTTTTGACAAGTTTAAATAAAATATTACTTTTGTTATCAATTTTTTTTAATTATTATAATTTTTTATAATAAAAATGGTAAAGATCTATCATCTTTACCATTTTTTAGAGGTTCATATTAGACACACCCTTATGTATGTCTATCTAGACAAAATGATCTCTCATGATAACAAATTCAATAAGAGGATATATTAATAAAATAAAAAAATCAAATATTTTGACTCACAAGAAACTCTTTCAGTAATTTCAAAACAAGTGAGAAGAATTGATACCACATTAATGCAAACCTGAACAAGAAGAAATTATTACCACAATTTTAAATGAAAACAAAACAAGAAAATGGAAAGATATTCAAACCGTTTCAACATTACACAAATTGTGAACTAGCAGCATGAAACAACCAAACAAAAAGATTGATAAATTGGTATTTCGTTAATAGCAACCTAGACCCGGCATCATAGTAAAGAACACTTAACTCACCTTCCATGAAAGATTTCAGAGGACTCACACAATCATGTGCTAGAAAGTCGGACAGCAAAATCTTAACAAGTCTTTTAAAAAAGGATAAACGCCAAAAACATATTTGACACCACCACCTATACATAATAAGCACCCCCAACATTGGCACTATGGCAGCACGATCTTGCAAGTCACCAGCTCCTTCTAACACGGTCTAATTGCACCTCTTTCAAAAGAATAGCCTTCAACAGCCATGAGATCCATCTACCTTCTATGATTGATCTTTCCTTGCCTAACGAATCTGCAATGGACTTCACTTCCCTGCAAAATTATGTCCCTTCAATCGTATCCAGCTACTCGAAATCAGATTCCAATCCGTTGCAAATACATCAACAGGAAGGTAGAGCAACATCATTAAAATGAGGCATCAAGAAAGAGTAAAAACCTACTGCAGATGCACAATACACCAGATTTTTACTAGACCACATTGCAAAACCACATCAAGATAAAGATTCATCTTGCACAATTCAGTGTGCATTAAAACCGTCTGTAAATAGATCACCAATCACACACCAAAGCTTGGTAGGAATGTAATACATCATGAGCACCATATATAAACACCAAATGCAAAATAAAATCAGCCCCTCAATCATCTCACTTTCCACTAGAGCTAACCCAAACATCACAGGCTACAAGCATTTATGCAGCAACACAAATCAACCAGAAAAATAGGAAGTTTGCATCAGTACCATGGAATCCAACTTCCTATCATGCTAGCCCCTCTTTTTTGCCAGCATATCTGCAGTGCTATTTGCTTCCCTATGCGCAAGAGAAAACATCACATTTTCCATCACTGCTAGTATGTTCGTTAGTTTATTACACGCAAAAACGTAAGTTCCATGGACATGCTTTAATATTTTGAGTCTGATTCAACAATAACATTACCTGTTTCCCTAAAAAAGAATTACCTTTTGTTGGCCACCTCTTATCAAACAGTGTAAATAAAACTTCATATCCCTTTCCATAATTGAACCAGTGCACAAAACAATCAACACAACATAAAAAATGCATATCAGAGAAGCATAAAATCAGTTGTACAATTTCTTTGTGAACCAGTTTGCCACGTAAGTTCGTATTTCTCTTAACAGGTTTTTATTTTTCGAATGACAAATGTTAGTATATTGGTGTTGATAATAATAGGCTTAATTAGTGACGTGGTCCCTTAGGTTATTTGTTGGTTACATTTTAGTTCCATAAGTTATTAACGTCACAATTTGGTCCCTTTAAGTCATCTTCCGTCAACCAAATAAATCTCTACCGTCAAAACCGTTAACCCAATGTCTAAGGTGGATACACATTGCAAGTTGTCACGTCACGGTTCACATGGGCCTATTTAACGTTTTGGCAAAAGACTAACGGTGAGGATTTATTTGGCTAACAGATACTAACTTAAGGGAGCAAATTGTAACGTTAATAACTTATGGGACCAAAATGTAACCAACAAATAATTTAAGGGACCAAATAATTAATTAAGCCATAATAATATTGTGGGTGTAGATAAAATCATCAACATTTTTATTACTCCATTCCATTACTCCTTCACCCCAACCACCAAACGAACCTTAGTCTTTATGTTACTTTATATCGCAGCCGATGAGTTATAATTTTCTTTGGATCAATCAAGCCCATCAAAAACCAGATCTTGATGGACTGTGTTATAAGCTTTACCCAATCTCTATATGGTCTTCATGTAGTCATGTTGGTCATGGTTTTTTTCGATGATTCAAATAATACAACTGATACAGTTTTCACTCCAAAAGTGGATAATATATAACCGATCTCTTTATGATTGGATGTCCATATCTTGGTTTAATGTAGTTCATAACATTGTCTATATAAATTAATTTGGTGTGATTGACATAAATTTCAAATAGAACTATGTGATAAAAAGAATGTCTTGCTTGTTATGTTACCATTAATTTTTGTTACTGATGGATTGTACATATGCAAATTCATAATTGAACTCAACAGATATAAACCAAAAGAAAAACAAGCATTGAACATCTACAAATCTACATTGCTGTTCTTTGATGAATAAAACAAAGCATAACATAAATCCACATGACTGATCCTTGATTGCAATTGTAAGATGCCAAAATTATAATAACGAATAAAACATAATTTAATCTCTAAACTATCATTGTCAAACTCAAACTAGTCTCTACTATTAAGAAGTTATAGACTACATCGATGGACTTCATTCAAAATCCCATTGATTTTCCTTGCGGATTTCTTCCTCTTCCTCAGGAGAGAAGTCATTCACAATCTTGAAAGTCCGGCGAATCTGCTCTGATGTCTAACCATGCATAATCTTGGCTACAGTCTTGCAAGTAAGCTCCAGCAAGTTATTGATGTCCAAATAGTTTGCAGCACGAACGAGTTCAAACAGCGTAACGTTATCAACCTTAAGAAATTCAGCATCCCACTTATCCAGCTCACCCTCCTTAGTCACTTCTTTCTCTTCAGAACTCGCAGCAGCAGCCTTAGGAACATATTCCCCTGATTTCTTTTTTTCGGAACTCGAAACCTTCTTACGATACACAAGACCATCCGTCTTCCAAGGCTTTTCTTCTTCAGAAACCACAGCAGCTTCAACGTGTTTCTTACAATACTCAATAACCATAGCCAAGATCTGGCTGCTTACGTTTGGGATAGGGATTCCAGTGTCATCGGCACAGTCATCCTCGATCATGTACTTGATTGTTTGCGATTCCAACGCTACAGCTTCGTCGATTTCAAAGGCGTCGCCGTCGGAACTCAACAGGGTGATCTTCCGTGATTGTTGTTTCTTCCCCATTTTGATCATGTTTCTCTTTTGAATGATCTTCCTTGACGATGATGATGACATGTTTGAAATTTGATTCTTGGATGATATATTGTGTGTTCTTCTCCTTTGCAGTACGTGAAAACCCTAACACAAGTTTTTTTTTTTTGACACAAGAAAACCCTATACCCTCCCTATTCATTGCGGGTTGGTTGTTTGTCAGCACGGGTTTAGCTTACGATGTATTTGGAAGTCCCCGTCCAAACGAGTATTTTACAGAAAGTCGACAAGGAATTCCATTAATAACTGACCGTTTTGATTCTTTGGAACAACTCGATGAATTTAGTAGATCTTTTTAGGAGGCTCCAATGACCATAGATAGGACCTACCCCATTTTTACAATACGATGGTCGGCTGTTCACGGACTAGCGGTACCCACCGTTTTTCTTTTGGGATCAATATCAGCAATGCAGTTCATCCAACAATAAACCTAATCCGAATTATAGAGCTACGACAC
>Ga0315915_1003733_pt1 | contig 19283 bp, 11 predicted proteins | sample MpolbnodulesMG_FD_207738 | JGI IMG/M metagenome (GOLD analysis project Ga0315915, IMG submission 207738) | Medicago polymorpha root nodule microbial communities from Los Angeles, California, United States - branched nodules | ecosystem: Host-associated > Plants > Roots > Nodule | place: USA...
AAAAGAGAGAAAGAATTGTTTGTTTCTTTTTAGGTAAACTGTATGACTAGAATAAATGATAAACGTTATGCCCAAAATTAAATAAAGAAATTATTATTTTTTTACCTTTTTAAGGGAAAAATGATTACTTTATTACATAATCATAATTTCTTTACATATTGCAGCTCATTCATTGTTTTGCGACGACATTTATATTTTCCATACATATCTTGTAAAAGAAAATAAAGAAAACAATCCTTGCCTTTTAGTAGTGTATGCTTATTTTGGGATTTCTTCTGCTTAAATGACACTTATTTTAAAGTGGAGGGAACATATTTACAGTGACACTCAAACATAATGCACTTAGGAACTTGAGGATTGACACAAGAAATAGATGGACAATCAATGTCCTGCTTGCAGGTTGGACCTTCGGTAAAACTAGAAAAAGGCTCACGGTAGCCTTTAGTTACAAGAAGAAGTAAAGAAATAAATAGGATGATAACAAATACGAATTTGAGAATTGCAGTCATATTTTTTCTCATTTGCATATAATCAATGGAAAATTGCTTTGCATAAAAAAAGGACAATTGTTTGATCATTTTATAATGTAAAAAATTAATACTCTATTTATGTCAATCCTAATCCATTTTAAAATTAGAATACTAAATGTCTCTTTGTTATATTCATGTATCATATTTGTCTTTTGCTCATTAAATTGATCACTTGACTCTCTTTTTTAAAATATTGATTACAACGTGGGAAAATTCTCATGCAATGATAATAACCATTTGAAAACCCCCACACACAAATGGGAAATTCTAGATTTGAACCTGGATCACAACGTTCATCATAGTAGTCGTCCTTTTCCAGTTGAGTTTATTGAAATATATTGATCTCTTAACTTCATAAGGATATCACATAAAATATTTTTGGTCATTAAAGTTCACTTTTAACATTGTTATTATTTACCCCCTTTTTTAGCCTTTCGTGGTAGACAAGGACAAAATCTCAAAAGAGCATAACAGATTTGAAGGATGATGAAATTTGTTGTGAATTCAAACCTTGTTTGAATCAACAAGAAAAAAGGAGTGGATCAAATAGTAATGGCAACCAAAATAAAACAATCCAAGCAACAAAAGATACAAGAGAGTAGCTTTTTGATTCACCATCAATGATTCCTTACAAGAGATACTGAAGAGTTACAAGAAATTAACTTCAAGATATGAATAAGAGTAAACCCTAATGTTTACCCTTTCTTCCCAATCTCTTGACCCACAAGATTAACACTCAAGAGATGCATAGAGAAATCATAGATCCTTTCTCCAACAAAATCTCACTATCAAAGGTGTTCAAAATGTATTTCTCAAACCAATGATCACACAAAAAAGAACTCAACTCTTATCCTTTAAGTTTCAAAACATTTCCCTTTTTTGGTTTCTTAAGATTACAGAACAAAAAAATGGAAAATTAATTAAATATGGTCCAGAACGGGACACAATCATCTCGGATCCTACAAAAGATCACTCCATGCGCCTTGTGGATTGGGCAGTAGCAAAACTAGCTTTCAAACTTCCAAAATAATGAGATTTAACGGCATACACAAAAAATCTCCACCTTGCCTTCAAGTCAATGGTAATGCAAGTACCGAACAAGCCTGGACTCCAACGAAGAAGCCTGCACAAATACTGCAAATGAAATCTCATGTGACGAGCTCAACAAGCAAAGGTTCATCAGCCAACCTTAAAGACAAGCAACATGAGGAACCCCGTTCTCAACAAATTCCTGAGAGCACGACCTTCAATACAAGCAGCACGTGGAAGAACTCAACCATTCTTCTTGGCCAGACCGATCATGCCAAATTCGCTAAGCATCCCAGCAGGCGTCTCGGGGAAAGGAAGTCATGCATCCATACTAACATCCACCCTAAAAAAAATCAAATTCAGAGGACCGAGGCGAGGTGATATCCAATGAAAGAAGTTTAACCAGAAGCTCCGACTAGGGAGAGAAAAAGACATAGTCTAACGAAATCCACCCTCCTCTAACTTATGATGCTCAACTCCCTTGCGACATCAAGACTCGGGCTTCAGATGCACATCACTCTTATTTGCCTTCATTGAGTTTGGAGACTTTCTGCGACGGGCCTATTAGAAACGACACAACTGCCCTCATTCAGCAACACATAATTTTCTCCCAAGGACCGAAGATCCACAACCAACCACCATAATTTTCTCTAAACCTTAGGAGTGAATAACGTGAAAAGTATGAATGGTTGATGACAAACACTATGTGCTGCAAAATTTAGCAACTCAACTCTTCTTACAAAATTTAGAAAAGATGAATTTTCGAATGTGAAAAGGAAATAAAGAAAGAAGACTCATAAATCAACATCGTTGAAAATTGGTATGAAACCCATATAGAGGCTATAAAGAAAAATGAAAAATAGGCCAAATGAAAATAGCAATGGGGGAATCAGGAAAGCCTTTATTTATAGGAGAGGGCATCCCTAAAAACCTACAAAAAGTATCGAAATGCTATGGAACGGTTGAAGCATTTATAACTGCGGTCACATTCAATCAATAAACGATAGAGTTAAAATTCAACATTCTTCAGTAAAATAATAAATGTACGAAGCGATTCGGATATTAGCTAAAACGTCTTAAACATAGGATAATGTCATAAATTGACTACTTCGTCGCCTTCATAAACAGGGAAGCAGATACTTGGGGAAGTTGAAGGACAGGCATGTGCCGAAACTAGGTCTTAACTTATGGGAAATACGTTTGAAATCAATCAAGAAAATTACTTTGGGGACTCGTAGGACAGGCATGCACTCGAACCAACCCTAAACTTGATGGTCGGGTGCGTGGCCTCGATCTGATGAAGAAATAACTCAGGGGCAAGATACATTGATTCCAATCTAAATGAGCAAGAGCCCATATCAAAGAGCATGTCTACAAAGGTAACTAAGACTCCTAGACGGCCAAGGAGCGCATCAACAAAGGAGAAAAAACTCCGAGACGACCAATTCTAAGATAACATCAATACCCAAGAGGTAAAAAAAGCTTTACGAATTTAATAAAAAAATTACCAAGTAACGAAATATACGGGAAACGAGCTAAAAATACAAATAAGTAAATTCAAAGCTGCAAACAAAATTATAAGTTGTGTGGGAGGAACTCGACAATAGAGTTACATCATTGTAGGCAAAAAGAGAAAATTACAAAGATGCACCATAAGGTTCTTATTTTATCAATTGCACCCTCCGCCTGATTTTGAATCCTTCTGGTCTTCTAATTCCCACCCTAAGCAAAAAAAAAAAGTGTCACCATTTCCTCTTGTTAACAATTTAGGGTTTCAATAGAGAACAAAGAGACGACTAGGATTTCAACAGAATAACAATAGCATAACATTACAAAAAGTTACAAGAGAATATATAATAAAACCTAATCGGCTCTAACTTACTCATTATCTAACATCTACCCTAAATCTCATGATGCATCAACAAGAAGCATTGTGAGTTTGTCAAACAAAATAAGAAAAACATACTAAATAATATAAAGTTCTAACACTACCCCTCAAGCTAAAGCTTACTAAGTTTTAAGCCGTTAGCAGAACCAATGGATAGCAAGAACCATTACCATCAACCAGTTAAATAGAGAACCAAGTCAAACCAAACCAAACAAAAGAACCGGTGGAGAGAAGCAACCATACAAAAGAATAAATAGGGAGAAGTGCAATGCAATCAATCAGAAGAATCAAAATGGGGAGAAATGCTATAAATCAGAAGAATCAAAAAGGGGGGAAAATATAATCAATCATAAGAGGAAAAATTGCAATTAATCAGAAGAATCAAAAGGGGAAGAATTGCAATTAATTATCCATCAAACAAGACAATCAAACCAATATTGCCAAGAAGTGCGTGCACTAATCCTCTTTCAAGCAAAATTTTGCAAATCAACAAGTAACAATAATGTACCCATTCCAATGTAATGATCCAAACAAACTCTTTTTTTTTAAGCACACATGAAACAAACCGAAAGACAAAAGCAACTCCAGCAAAAGACCAATAAAAATTTCACAAAACCAAATTGAAAATGACAGACAACAAATAGAGGGAACAAACAAAGATATTAACAAAGGAACAAAAAGAGAGAACCAAACCTTGAACAATTAAGCAAATACAACCCCCAAGCCTTTGAGAACTCAACAACGGAAGCACGAGCAGTTCAAGTTGGATCGAAACAAGCTCTAGATGCTATGTTAATAATCTAGAGTTTCAATAGAGAACAAAGAGACAATTATGTTTTCAATGGAATAACAATAGCATAACATTACAAAAAGTTACAAGAGAATATATAATAAAATCTAATGAACTCCAACTTGCTAATATAAAGTCCCAATACTTTATCCTCTAACACCTCTCATAAGTAATGATGTTTTAATTTTACATTTTTTAACATTATTAGGCCCAACATCTTTCTCCAATGCATTTTTCTAAAATATAGGTTGTTTCTCATTGGGGTTGTCAACATTTAGGTCGATTAAATCCTTCCCCTGCCTCTAGTTGGGATCATTTGTTGGCACAAAAACTTTCTTCGAAGGTTTTTTTATTTCCAGCTTCATCAACATCATTATCCTTGCAAGGATACCTCTTACAATAACTATCATAATGATTTTTTTTTTAGAGAAATGTGCTTATAACAATTCATTAATGATAATATGTTCAATACAACTTGGGATTACATAATAAGTAGTGGGACTAACTAGGAAAATTCAAACTCATAACATATGAGGGAATGGCTTGAAACACTGACTTGATCATAACCTTGCACCCTGCATTGGACAAACACTTGCTACTCCATGAGTTAATTTTTGCCAAACCCGACCCATAATGTAAGCAAATGTGGCTGTTCTATCCCTCCCAATCATAGATGGCATTCCTAAATACTTATCGGTACCTAAAACAACACGGACCGCTAAAATGTTTGTAATACTGTTTTTCAACGCATTTGGCACATTCCTACTGTAGAAAATTTCTAACTTCGGTAAACTAATGGCTTGACCTGAAAGTACTGTCTCATAAGTATTACGGATATATTTCATCACCTGAGCTTGACCCTCTTTCGCTTTAAAGAAAAGAAAGCAGTTGTCAGCAAAGAGGAGGTCGGAAACAGGAGGTGCCCCACAACATATACTCGTACCAGAAATTGTCTCGCTAACCTCAGCCTCCCTAATTAAAGAGGACAGCCCTTCCACACAAATGATGAAAAGGTACGGAGAAAGCGGATACCCTTGCCTTAGGTCTCGCCCTGGAAAAACTGTCATAATGACTTATCATTTCACACTTAAAAAAACTAGAAAATTTTGTATTCCAGTTACGCAAATCTCTTTCTTTCAACCATATTATAGATTGATACATAGATTATTTTGCATTATCTTTATTGAATTTTCAGGAAGACGTCACAATAGTTGTATCAAGATTTTACCTTAACACGATTTCAAATTTCATTTTTGGTTTGAATTAATATATTTTTCTTAAATCAGGTGTTTAAAATAAATAAATATTATTGTTAGTATTTATTTTATTAAGTTTAATGGTGGTGCATCGACAATTCAAAATAATTTTGCACACACAACTAATAAAAATATTTAAAATTGTCACATCAATTAATGTTTTTAGTTTATGTGGCAATTTTGAATGTTTTGATTGGTTGTGTGTGAAAAAAAATTTTGAACTGTCAACCCACCACCATTAAAGTCTATTTTATTTTATTCTGGATGTCCTCTCCCTCAATATTGACCACAACTTCCTTTGCAGCATGATATCACAATAGGCGTTGAGTGTTGAAAAGTACTCCATTTATTTCATAATAGGTCTCACATTAAAAAAACATTGTCCTAAAAAATATTAATTTCAATTTTTTAATAAAATTTTAAGGGTTAATTAATTTTTTGGTCTCTAAAAATATCTCAAATTTCATTTTTAGTTCCCCTAAAAAATTTCAGCAAATTTTAGTCCTCCGAATTGTGACTTCTAGTCCTTATTTTTAAACAAGTTTCGGCCCCTCATCAAATCTTTTCCATCACCACTTATGTGTACCATTCACATTTTTCAATAAGTTTTTTACAGAAATATTAATAATATAATAACAATCTCTCCCACAAAAATTTAGAATTTTTGAACTATAAATGAATTAAATATAATTTTTAAGAGCTAAAAAACAAAAAAAATCATATTTTATTTAGCCATCGTTAAAAAAAAAAAACTTTACCAAAATATATTTTCATAAGGTACTAAACATGACTACAAAAAATTATTAAAATTTTGAAAGAATACACATAAGTTTATTTAAAAACAAGGACCAAAAGTCGTGATAAAAAACTTTTGAGGGAGTAAAACTTATGGAGAAATTTAGAGGAACTAAAAAAAAAATTTGAGATATTTATAGAGACCAGAATTTATTTAACCTTAATTTTCATTACTTTTATCTGATTATACCCTCTAATTAAGACTACGTGCATCATTCCTAAGTTATTGGTTTCCATTTTTCATTTATAATAGTAAGGTTAATTTGATAAAATTGTTATTATTTTTCCTTCATCTATAACTTCTTGTTTTGTGTGAAATGATGTACGATGTCAATTTTTTATGAGACGAATCAGGTATTATTTATTGGTTAGATGAATGAGTTGGTTAGATGAATGGGATGAATGAGTTGTAATGGCGTGGTTTGGAGGGGGGTAGTCGTGGATAAAGTGGACTCGGTCTTGGTGTCTGAACGCTTAACGAACAGAAGCTGATTAAGAGGATGTGGTAGACGTTGTTTAGGTAAGGAGGTGGTAGTATTGATGGTGTTTTTGTGGGTGGTGTTTCTGTTGTAGACTGCCTCTTTTTTTTGGGTCCATATCTGTCGTCGCTACCTCTTGTTGTGTTTGGTGTTTTGGGTGCCTTGAGTGTGCAAGTCCTTTAAGCCGAGCCTTGTCCTTTCTGATATGAATTATGTTTGCATCACCTCACATCATGTCGAATGCCTTACAATTTTGTGTCCTAGATTCTGGTGGGCCGATTACTTTTGATTCGAGATCAGGAGTTGCTATCTAGTCGCAATCTTGTTTGGCTTGTCATGGTGTTTCTTTGGTTGATCGAGGGTGAGGGGTACCCTTCTGATTTGGTTTTAGAGTTTGGTGGTCCGATCGCTTTTGATTCGAGATCGGGAGTCAGTTCTTCAATTCAAGTTTTGATTTGGGTTAATTTGGTGTTCTTTCGATGGACCGGATGATGAGAGGTAGTGGAAGCTGAATGAGTATTAGTATAGGACCTTTTTCGGGGTGTGACTCAGCAATGGAGATGCATACAAGTTGTTTGATTTAAAGGGGTGTTTTGTGGGATGAGTAGTGGTGATGAGTGGTTATGGATATCATTTTCAGCGGTAGTTCACGATTGAGTTCATTTAGGAGGTGAAACTTATTTGGTGGTGTTTTCCTCATGGGTGTTGAAGGTAGGGTTAGGTGTGAGTGATTTTTATGGTGTTTATTTTGGGTGTTCCGCCTATATACGACGTCTTTTTGTAGTTTCTGAATCATCGGTCTATGTTCGTCTTGAGTAAGGATCTGACTATTAAATAAATTTTGTTGTTAAAAAAACAAAATAAACGTAGTTGGACAATACATTTTAAGCAAAAATTTACATTTTAGATTTATTTAAGTAATGATGTATTTGGTCTTTATTATAGACCGCATACATAATTTATTGAATGAATCTAAAATGTATATTTTTGTTTATAACAGTGACCAAACAGTGTATAAGAGATGCATGAGTTGTATGCATAATAACACTAAAATACATGATAATATTTATTCACCTGTGAAATATAGGACAAGAATAAATGATACATGGTGTATAAAAAACTAAAATAAATAATAAATGACAAATTTATATAATCATATTGCTTATTTATATATGTCTGCAATGACACTTTTATTTTCCATATATTGTAAAAGCAAACAAATGAAACAATACTTGTCTTGTATATGCTTATATTCCTGTAAAAGAAATTTAAAGGTCAGAAAGAGAGAAAATTTGAATGTGCAAGAAAGCATCAAGAGTATCAATATGTTAAAATTACTAAAAAAAGAATTAACAAGTAAAAATAAAATTATATATTTAGAAGTAACAAAATTATTGTCGACCTACCTAATTAACTACAAGTTTACAATGACACTTAGAACCAATACACTTCGGAACGTTAGGCAAGACACAAAATAAAGTTGGACAATCAGTGTCATCTTTGCAAATAGAAAATTTCATATCAAGGCTCCCTTCAGTGACAACAAGAAGTGGATAAATAAGTAGGATGATAAGATATACAAACTTGAGAATTGTAACCATTTTTCTTATTTGCATGTAATCAATGAAAAATTGTTTGGCCATTTTATAACGTGAAAACATTAATGCTCTATTTATAAAAAAATCCAAATCCTTTTCAAATTAGATTATAAAATGTCTTTAAACTACATCCAAATGTTGTATTTGTCCTTTCCTCACTCAATCGTTCATTTGTTTCTTTAAAAAATATATATATTGATCTATTAACTTGAGTAAGGATCTCAAGTTAAAATATTTTAGGTCATTCAAATTCTTTTTCTATCCATGTTATTATTTGTTTCATATTTTGTAGCCTTTCGTGATAGTCAATGGATATATGCAGGTATAAGACATTGGGTGCACTCGGGTCTGTCCCCTAAGATTCCATTCACATGATTTCATCTCAATACAACTATTTGAGTTACAAATCTTTGAGAAAAATAGTGATTAGACAGAAATTGAGGGTTCAAAGTTAAATTTTTAGGGGATTCAAAATTGAAAAAATTAAGATTTTTGGTGCAATTTTTAAAATTTGAGGGGGTACACAATCTGCTGAGCCCAATGTGGCTCCACCAAGCTTATAAGATATATCGCTTGAAGTTCCATCAGTTTGCATATTGGAGGACATGTTATTAATTTTTAAATTATTAGAAGGTGTTTTGAATTTGAATCAAAACTCATATCAATAAACTTTTGTGCATGGAGCAAGGGTCAACAACAACCAACAAACAAATAGATCGCAAGCAATAACAATGGTGTAATGCAAAACCACAATTGAATTAAAGAACAACAAGATAAAAGAGTAGCCGAGAAGAGGAAGGACCCACAATATTGTTTATCTAGTTCAGTTCAAATTGACATACTTTGGCGGAGAGAGCAACTTACGATTTCACTATCAAAGAGTTTCTTTGCAAATTGATACAAGGGTTAGAAGAAATTAACCTTCAATGAGTTCTCCAAGAACAAAATAGAAAATATTTATGAAGTTGAAGAAGGTTAAAGGGAAGAGGAAGGAAAGTAAAAAATAATTATGTGTTGGTGGTTCACAATTTCATGCAACGAACCTGCAATCAAATGGGTAAAATCATATCATGAATATTAAACGTCAGAAAACAAATAGAAATGACCAATTTGACAGACGGAGAAGGAATTAAGGAACCAAAATGGAAGTTTTATTAATTAGGGGACCAAAACGAAACTCATAAATTATTTAAAGGACCAAATGTGTAATTTAGCCTAATTACTATCATTTTTCTGAATCTCTTATCGTGACCAATAGACTAAATGATTTCTCTACTTGAGGTGTATACTATTGTTTCCCAACCCTACTTTCTATAAATAAAAAAAAATAAAAAAAGACCTTTAGCCTTTGATTTTCTAAGGCTATGTTTGGATTGGTGGAGAGTGGTGGAATGGAATGAAATGGAGTGGGATGAAGTCACATTCCATTGTTTGGTTTTGTAAAAAATTAATGGAATGTAATAGAGTGTGATGGAACCCATTCCATTCAATACCACTCATTTAGCCAATTTTCCATTCCCCCCAATTTAAAAGGTTTCTGATGAAATGGAATACAATAATAATAAAATTACAACTTTGTCCATTTTTTTCATTCTCAAATTTCTTTACGTGTGAACCTTTACCCTTTTTTCTCATTCCAACCAGCTCTCATCTTGAGTTGTATGTTTGTATGCTTTAATGGGTACTTTTTTTCTGTCTTAGGCATAGTCATGGACAATGTGTTTGTTTCCTCTCATAGTCTCATTGGCATTTCCTGTGTTTTTTATGTTGTTTTGTTTTATCCCTTCTAATTCATCTTGAGTGGTGTGGGATCATTAATAATATTAGTTGTTAAAAAAAAATCATTATTATTATTTTTTCGTTAGCCATAAACTAGTGTCAATGGTAACGCATATACAATATAGGGGAAAATTATTGTATGAAAAAATTTCTATTGAAGACTATTGAAATTATTTATATTGGAATTGCTTATGTTGGTGTTACTCACAAATGATGCTAAAATAACAATATATTGATTGAATTGAGTTGAAAATTCAACCTACATATGGTTTTTTAAATGAAAGGTAAAATTGAAATAAAATTTTTATAACTCATTCCGTTTCGTCAACTTTTCAAACAATGAAAAATTAGCTCCATTCCATCATAAAGTATCCAAACAATGGAATGAAATTTTTATTCCATTCCATTTTGTTTCGCTCCATTAGTTATTAGTTATCCAAACAGAGCCTAAGGATCTCATATTTTAATAAACCCTAGTTTGCCTCGATCTCTAAACAAATATTTGGATTTACAGAAAGAACGAAGGTGAGAAAGTTAATTAGTTGGATGTCATTCTTTGTTCAATACACCACATTAAAAAGACTATGTTCTTATTTGAATATTTTCATAATATATATATAAAATATTTTTTTTAATAAATGTAGAAAAAAATATTTATATTTCTTACATTCTTATTGGTCAAACTTTAAATCTTTTAATGTTCTCATATTATTGTATGTACAAACAAATATTTATTCCCATAACAAAAAGCTTCTGTTTCAACTTTCACTGCATTTAAGAAGACTTTTAAGTATGTGATATACAAACATTTTTGTAAATACTTCCCGAATCTTGAGATCTATTTGACTTCGACAAAACTTGAAATTCAACTTGAACTTTATTATTTAATAAAAAAAACAAATATTTGTAAATTTTGATATTATGATAAGATTAAATGTATATATAATTCCCCATAAAAAAAATGAATTTTTTTTAAAAAAATAAAAAATATTCGATCATTTTCTTTTTTAGGAGAAATATATAGGGTTAATAGTGCTTTACCACCTGTAATATAGGTTATTTTCGATTTTCTCCTTTGTAAAATATTTTTTTTTGATTTACCCCTGTAATAAAACCAAATTTCTTTTTTGCTGAAATGTTCGTTTTTGAATGACCCATTAGGGGGGGTATTCCAAATTTTTTTTTACAGAGGAGTAAATTAAAAAAAATATTTTACAGGGGAAAATCGGAAATGATCTAGAAAATTGTTGTTGACACATTTGGTTTGGCTGAGAAACACATGTAAAAGACGAAAATGCCTCTCGGCAGTTAACTGCCGAATTATGGAATCGGCTGCAGTTAACTATCGAGGAAAACTTCGGCAGTTAACTGCTGAGGAAACTTCAAACATGTTTTTTTTTTTGACAAAAACCATGAATTGTCATTATTAATATTTATTGATTTTGAATGTTTCAATCATTATTTTGGTACGTTTGAAACAATTGCGGTATTAATAATGACAATTTATGCTTTTTGTCAACAAAAAAAAAAAACAGGTTTGAAGTTTCCTCGGTAGTTTACCGAAGTTTTCCTCGATAGTTAATTGCAGTCGGTTCCATAATTCGACAGTTAACTGCCGAGAGGCATTTTCGTCTTTTACATGTGTTTCTCAGCCAAACCAAATGTGTTAACAACAATTTTCAATGATGGGTAAAACACCGTTAACCCAAATATATATCTAACTTTTTAATAAGGAAAAAAAAACTAAATTTTAAGTATACAAATTTCGTAAATTGGTGTTTGTGTTAAAACAAGACAAGAAGCATAACAACTCTGTTATACGCCGCACTGTCTTTTTCTCCGATAGCTGCCTCTCTCTCTTTCTCTCTCTAAACTGCAAAACCCCTTCTTAATTCTCCATTCAAATCCATCCATATTCTTCATATAGCATCACACACACCTTCAAAAAAACCATAGAAAGGTAACAATTTTCACAATCTCAATTGGGTCAATATCAATTTTCTTTAAATTTATGTAACAAATTTTGGGATTTTTTTTTCAGGTATAAAAAAAATCAATTTTTGAAGAAAACCCATTTGCTGAAATTGAAATTGGAAGGGATATATGGAGAGCAGTATAGGGAAAGATGGAAACGGGCGTTTTCCTTTATCTGGGGTTGTGGCAGATTGTGTGAAACGTTGGTTTAAGGATACTCTTAGGGAGGCTAAAGCTGGTGATGTTAATATGCAGATTTTGGTTGGTCAGATGTATTATAGTGGCTATGGTGTTCCAAAAGATGCTCAGAAGGTTGTTTTCTTTGTTTTCTTGTTTTTGGTTATTTGATTTAGTTGTTTTTTATTAACTTGCATTGGTTTGTTTGCTTGGTTGGTTGGTTGGTGTTGATTTTTTGGGTTCTCTAGTGCTTGTGACAGAGGGGTAACCTTGGGGCAACTGGTAAAGTTGTTGTCACGTGACTGGAAGGTCACGGGTTCAAGTCCTGGAAACAGCCTCTTGTGTAAACAACAAGGTAAGGCTGCGTACAATACACTGAATGGTGGGACCCCTTCCCGGACCTTGCGTATGCTGGAGCTTTAGTGCACCGGGTTGCCCTTTTTCTAGTGCTTGTGACTATAAAGAAATGAATAAAACCTAGGAAGCACCGACACAGATACGAACACCAGATATGACACTGACACCTAGAAAGTGATGATAAATTTGGAAGATAGAAGTTGATTGTTTGTAATTAACTACGAGTGTTAGTAACGTGTCAGGCACTAGGACGTGTCTTAAATCTGAAGTATTGGTGCTACAGAGAACAAACATTAAGTGATTATGTGATCTTGATAGTTGTATATGTTAACCATGTTTTAAGTCACGGCCACGTTGCGATGCTCGGTATTGCGAAGAATTACAGCTGATAATATATGGCCTCAATTGCGGTTGTGTTGCGATTGTGGAAGCATAAAAACTTTGATGATATTGCCTAGATTGCAGTCGTGAACCTTTTTAAAAAAAAGTCGTGTTAACCAAAGTGAATAAAGAAATGAATAAAACCTAGGAAGAGCCGACACGAACACCAGACATGACACGATGTAGACACGTAGAAAATGATAATAACGACGTACACACGTAGAAAGTGATAATAACTTTAGTAAATAGCAGTTATTGTATGTAACTAATTACGAATGTTAGTAATGTTTCAGATACTAAGACATGTCTTAAATCTGAATTATTGGTGCTACACAAAACAAACATTAAGTCGTAATGCGATCCTAATACTTGTAAATGCTAACAGCGTTTTAAGTCACGGCCATGTTGCGATGTTTGGTATTGCAAAGGATATGACCTTGATTGCGGTTGTGCTGTGATTGTGGACCTGCGTTGTTAAATAACTGGTATAGTGCCGCTAAACCACTATTATATATCATATCAGGATTTGGAGCAACCGTGAAAAAAGCCGATACGCTGTTGTGATTCGACTACGACTACAGTAGCAGTGATTTTTTTGCAAATCGGCTATAGCGGTTATCGCTTGCCTATCGGAAGTTATTGTTTTTATGTTTTATTTCTTTATTTCTAATGATAACATTAAAAATATATGTGAGCTGCTGCATATGACATTTTTAAAGACATTAAAAATAAAATAATGCTGAGTTGGGGATGAGATGGGGGTCTTATATAACCCTACGACCTAGGTAACTTCTCATCACTAAACCGCTTCTGCCTCTCCATCTCCTCTCTTCACTTCATACTTTACTTCATATTTATATTTTTAGTTTTAAGTAACTTTTAATTTATATTTCTGGCTTTCTGCTGCAATGTATGCAATGCAACTATGCATCATGCTTTTGTCTGTGTGAAACATGCTTTATATAATTATTTATTTTAACCGCTTTGCGGCTTCCTCTATTTCCCTGCTACGCTATCCACTTTTTCTCACATTGGATTTTAGGTGATCCACTATTTTCTGCGATTCACTATTGATAGCACTGTCGTGGAGGCATAAAATAATTTGATGATATTGCCTAGATTATAGTCGTGGACCATTTTTTAAAAATGATCATGTTTACCAAAATCCACACATTTATGTGAATTTAATTGCATGCTCGTGTTCCTGTCTGTATATGCAAAGAATAGAAAAACATTGGAAGTTTTATTGTAAGCATGCAATTATAAGTTCAATTTAATGATGTTAAAACGTAATGATTTGTGCTTTGGATTCCTTGTTTTAATTTATATATCAGAAGTGGATGTGAATAGTTTCTATTGTGAAATATATGGTTATGGATTTCATGAACAGTTGTTTGAATATATAGAGTAATGGTCTGATTATGAAGTATGAACAATGAGTGGAGTCTTTGGAGTGTAGATGTACTTGTTTGTCTGTCTTTTGTTTTGGGAGATTAACATTATTTGTTTGGGAATGAAGGGAAAACTTTGGCTGACAAAAGCATCGAGGGTTAGGTCTTCAGTTTGGAAAGTTGGAGATAAGCGTCCAGGTAAACCTCTACTGTTTTAGCAGCTTATCGTCTTTCTTTTCCTTTGCAAGTTAGTGTGGCTAAGTTTTGTTTGCTGCATTTTTATTAGGTTATAATGCAAGTGATTCTGACTCTGATGAATCAAACGAGGATTCTTAACCAGATTAAATTTGGTTCCATCCCTAAATTCTGAAAGGTTAGTTTATCCCAGTCTTTTGAACACTCCTCATAGTACTCAATAATGACCTCTTTCTGGTGCCACATTTACTATCTAATTGAAAAACTTGAGCTTTGAACTTTCAGATGTGTGATTTATTTTTTAGATGATTGGTGTGAAGGATTTTAACAGAGATAGCCCAAAATCATAATCATAGATACAAAATTATTATGGGATATTATAAAATACGGTAAACGTGCACCTTGGTCATGGATGGTAATCAAGTGATTTTGTCAGAGAAGCCTTGAACAGAGTAGGGTTGAGAGATTCTTCTCTCCCTTCCCAATGCCTTTAGAATGAGAGTTCTTTGAACAACTATTTGACCTAATGGGATAGTCAGTATATATAAGCACCACTAGGGAGAGGGATCTCTAAGCAGAAGAGAAACGACCCAACCCATCACAGCCTGTTTCTAATTACAACCCATTAATAAATATCCTTTTATTCAGTGCAATATTATAATTAGAATTAATAGTTGATATAATATTGCACTGAATAAAATAATATTTATTAATGGATTGTAATTAGAAACGGGCCGTGATGGGTTCGACCGTTTCTCACAGCCTCTTCCTACTGGTGTTTATATATACTGACTATCCCATTAGGTCAGATAGCTTTTCAAAGAACTCTCATTCTAAAGGCATCAGGAAGGGAGAGAAGAATCTATCAACCCTACTATGTTCATGGCTTCTCTGACAAAATCACTCAATTACCATCCATGATCAAGGTGTACGTTTACTGTATTTTATAATATGCCATAATTTTGTATCTATGATTTTGGGTTATCTTTGTTAAAATCCTTCATGGTGTGTTTTGTATCAGGTTGCTCAAATTTATTTCTGACTTGGAAATGTTATACCCTTTTTTCTTAGTATTTGGATTTAATGCAGTAACTGCATCGCACAGTTTTCGATCTCAAATTAATTGTCAAGATCGTTCATAACTGATTTCAGTGTTGTGTTATTGAAACGCTCTGACCTCAATTTAAACAGACAAGATCATTTAGTGTGTGATTTGATTTCATACAAAATTCATGACTTTTTGTTGAATCTACATTGAAAGGGGTTTCAGGAATTATAGATGTCAATGTTTTCTTTATTAATTAGATAACCGTATGATTTGAATTTGAAAGCTTAATATGACCTACACGTGTTCTCTCTTATAATGTTTGTTGTTCTTTTTTACCATGCCTTAAATCTCATGCATGGAAAATGGAATGTAATTGTCACAGTTAAGAATGTCAAGATGTAAGCTTTTCCTTATTGCTTAGAATCCTTAACTGCTTTGGTATTGTCGATTGACTGTTGTCAACATTCTTTCTTCTGAGAAAAAGCTTTCAATTGTTTATTAGATATATAGACAATAGTACAAAGCAGCTTGTTTGGTGGTTGAGTTCGGTACTTGGTTTATAGCACTTTTCTTTTTAACCATCAAGAAGTTTGACTGTGTTTTTGGAACAGTCCACCATACTTGATTAAAAGTGTAATGGAAACTGAACGCGTATAATAAAACAAACTAAGTACATGTTTGGGATCATAGTGACACCATGGTTTTGTTGAAGCTTCAAAGTGTAGCTTTGTTCAAAATCTTGGTGGTTCATTGTGATTCGCCGAACTCACTATCAATCCACACATACACCAAGTTAGTTGCCCTGAACTTTTGTGTTCCAAAAGGCATCTTTTTCAACAATTAATGTTTTCTGCGGTGAGTTTATGGAATTTGTTAACAATGTTAACTACCTTGAGTCTTTGCATTAGTGAGCTTCACTGAAATTCAGAACAGACCATTTTTTATTGTCACATTAAATCGCCCTTTCTGGTAAATTGATTTTGTGCTCCTTTGTTTTGTAGGTATATGCATTGCGCGACATCATGCTTCTTCATAGCCACCACCATATGGATGTTCTTTCAGTTATACATTTGCTTTGTGATTAATGTATGATTTGCTATACCATTTTTTTTATCAATCAATGAAAACAAAAAAGAATCTTATTTGATTTTTGAGCATATTGTGGACTGTTAATTTTAGAATTCTTTCTCACTTTCCTTGACATGGCATCACATCATGCAAATAGCTTTATAGTTTATTTTTCTTTTTTAAACTTGTACTAGACATCATTTTGTCGACTCATTTGTCTATAAAATGATGCAAACCCTTTCATTTTTTTACTCGTTTGTCTGGTTTCATGCCATGCTCCATTCTGTCATATGTTTTAGTTAATCTGTTACATTAAGGTTTGGATAAAAGATGTTTTATTTCACCAATGGGAATCGAACTCAAGACTATGTGGTTTACACCAATCACTTGCGCTAGACTCCGGTGGTGGATATAAACATATGCATACACGTCCATGAGTAGTCCCCATGATTGTATCGATAACACTAATGAAGATCTTTCACTTCTTTGTCAATTTGTTAGAGTTCACCTCTAGTGACATCAAGTTTTGCTTATATGACCAAAATATTGTGCATCCTAATCAAACACAGTCATGTGGATGTTGCTAGAGGTAAATGAAAATCTTGAGGTATACTCTCGTCAATATTGTTTTTTTAGTTGATAGTTGAGATTAAATTTAAAAATCCCCACAATTTAGGACTAAATAAAAGAGAAGTATGATATAATCCCAACTTGTCCAATATAAACATTCATATTTGGTAAGTAGCTTTCACAATCAAATAGCATAGATTGGTAAGTGGTTGTTTGATGAGAATATTACTAAACATGTATTGGTGATTAATTTCTAACTTATGTAAGTTTTTCTTAATTAAAATAAGTATATGGTTTTTTATTTATGAGAAAGTCCTTAGAAGCATATAGGAGTTTACGAAGAAGTTCAATGAGATGACTAATTTCTAACTTATATGAGAATTTATTATTTTAAAACTCTTCTAATACCCCCCTTTCAAAAAATTGTTATTATTTAAAGACTTTAGTTATTGTAAAACTCTTCTAATATTTCTTTTTCTGCGGGTGGCTGCTGAGTTTCAACAAGCAAGTAAAACATGAAAGTTATTAAGATAGTAAAGTTTTTTGTTGTGACCAGATGAAGAGAGTAAAGTTGAAATGATTTGTAATAATTGTTTGACGTTTAAATGTTGGCTTCTTGTATCTATTAAAATCTAGATACCTATAAGCGTTTTTCACTATTTAGAGATAAAACTTGTATCAATTGAGAAAGTTTTAGAGTTTAAGCCTAATTTAGTACAGGCAATGGTGAGGTTGAAGAGGATTATGATAGGGAGTCAAGAAAAATATGTAAGTTTTAAAAAAACTTTTCAACACATGCTTTTCAATATTATAAGAATATTACAAGTGAGTTTTTCAAACAATAATTGCTCATACAAGTTGAAATTTATATTTTGCATATACTTTATAAGCTCTCTTACTTAACAAACTCATAAATACAACAAGTTTATAGGAAATTTTTCGTAATTAAAGAACTAAAAGCTTATTTAAATGAAAACTTTGTTTTGGGAAGAACCCTAGAGTTGTGGAAGAATCTTAAAGGTGCATTTATAGCTTATGGACTAAATAAATCAGCAACAAGTTTAAGTGAGGTGGAAGAGAGAATGTGAGAGATAAATACGAAGGTAATCAAAATCAGATCGGCCATTAAAACGACGTACTCATCTATTCAGGGTTCAAAGTCGGATTGAAGTTCAACATGGTTCAATTAACTATATACTTTTAATTTTATATAAAGCAATAATACAAGAAAAAATATAATAGTCATATATTACACTATTAAAAAAAAATCATTGAGGTTCAACGAAATCGCCGATGCAATTACAAGGTGGTTTCAAAAGACAATTGGATTGGACACAGGTTTGTGTTGGAACAAAATGTGTTTAACATTGCCCTTTAAGTTTTGATGATAACAAGGTATTAAAAATTTGTCAATTGGATATGATAATATTTGTTCAAGTGTGCAGGACCATAGACAAAAATTTAGTGTCTCTTTTTCAAGCATAGGTTCTGGAAGAACAAATGAGCGCAATGAAATCAACAAGTAGGAAGCTTGAAACATTTGAAGAAAAGAGGTTCTGAAGACAAAGCACTCCTGAAGTGCTGACGTCATAAGAAGCACCTCATCAGAAGCAAGATCACCAGAAGTAGTTTTCATCAGAAGATCTGAAGATCATCAGGAGCTGAAGATCATCAGAAACTGAGAGAATTGAAGCTTCAAAGGCTGTTCAAATGATTTAATCACTCCTAGCATTGCAGAAGACTGGAAGAATGAAGCACCGACTAATTCAAATGGATTTGAAGGCATTGGAGGCTTTTTCGTTGGAGAGAGTTGAAAAAGGACAATTGTACAAAGTGTACAACCACTGTCTCCACTACTCTAATTTGTGTCTGCAATAGGACAAGAACAACAGCTATGCCTGCACCAGTGTTCCTCCAGACTTGGAATGGATTTGAAATTGATCCTTCTTAGGACAATAACCAAATCAGCCAAAAGATC
>Ga0315915_1003735_pt1 | contig 19280 bp, 10 predicted proteins | sample MpolbnodulesMG_FD_207738 | JGI IMG/M metagenome (GOLD analysis project Ga0315915, IMG submission 207738) | Medicago polymorpha root nodule microbial communities from Los Angeles, California, United States - branched nodules | ecosystem: Host-associated > Plants > Roots > Nodule | place: USA...
CTATCTATTACCTTGGCAGCGAAATTGCCTCCATAAGTTCTTACAAACTCTTTCAATCTCAACAATGGTGCAATGTGAGGGTTGGCCTGACTGACAATGAAATGATTGACATTGAATAGCTCTTTCAACTGCATCATAGGTAAGTCAATCTCTAAGCTACCATCCCTCCAACGGCGCGATGGTGTGGAGCCTTCTTCAGGACCTAGATTAAAAGGAGGATGATACGGAACAATATCTCCACTTCTATTCTTTGCCATCAATTCTTGAGCTTCAAAAAGGCCAGGGAAGGCGCAAGAAGCCGTTACCGCACTCCATATAACGACATGAGGCGATGTCAAGTAGTTAAGACATCTAGGAGGTTCGTGCTTCCTTGGAGAGCAAACTGTAATTCCAAGAACTCTACCTGTCATATCATAAGCTTCTTGAAATGTAAGGTTGTTTGTTAAATGCCTCAGCAACATTTGCAACTGTCTGATCTCATGAACAGCGCCGCGTGTTGCGACCCTCTTGACAACCGCGAAAACCCCGCCCATTTGATCAAAAAATTGCAACGAATGCAACGAATCCTCGAAGAAACTCTGAAGCTCTGGCCATGATCTAGTGGCCACAATAGCACTTATAATAGATCCAACACTTGAACCAGCAATTATCCTAGGCAAGAGTTTATGTTTTACCAATGTCTTCACTACACCAACATGAAAAGCTCCAAGCGAAGCACCACCACTTAAAAGCAAAGCTGTTCTCCCAAAAGCATGTCTTGTTTCATGCATGAAAGCAAGCTTTTCTTCCAAAGATAACTCCTCCGAATTCGAGTCACAAACCATTTTCAATTGAGTCGATACCTCATCAAGGTACTCCTTGATTAACTTAGGGACTTGAAGCCTACCCTTGTGTAGTTCCGGGTTACACATATTACCTAGATTTCGAACAAGATCGGCACGCATACAAAACATAATATCTCTAAGAGATCCCTCTTGTCGACGGCTACGCAGCTCTTGAAGCTTGTTCCTAACCAATTCAACATCATAAAGATCTGATTCATTCATCTTTGGTGTCAACTTATCAAGCATCTTAGCTCCATGAGCCCACTCATCGTAGGTCAAAGCACTTCTCATCATATTTCTCCAAAATTTCCTCCTATAAGCCATTTCAGCCCTAACTTTCACATTTGTGTAACGTTTCAAAAAGAGTGCAACTATTGTCATCAATGCTAATATCCCTTGTGGGTTTCTTGGATGAAACCATGATAAAAAGGGTTTCAATTTCAACACCCCTCGAAACCTATACAAGAATCCTAACAAGAGTTGAAATATTTGATAGCTCAAATGTGACATAGACTTGCAGAATAGAACCCTGAAAGCTATTGTCTTACCAAGAATGTCTGAAGGACCAATTGGAAAACGGCCTACACCAGCTTCATTACTAATATGATCCATTCTACCTAAAGTGAATAATAACCAATACCCTTTTCACAAATCAAAAGACTCAAACCTAAAACTTCAAAGGGTTATGTATAAACCTTGTAGGTGTTTCCTAGGTTAAACTCCTAAGCTCATATGCTTACTAAATTAAACTAAATAAAAACAACTAATTTAGAAAGATTAAGAAAACAATAATACGGTACAATGATTGGTTTGAAGGTGAAAAATTTAATCTTTTTTCTAACTTCAAGAAACCCAATAAGAGTAGAAGAAACTTAGCTCCAAATTAGAAGAACCCAGAAACAATCTTTTATAAAAGAAAGGATTTTGAATGAAACCCAGAAGAAAGGAACAAAATTTTGTTGTGAAGTATTGGGAATTGAGAAGAGAAGATAAAGATCCCTTTATGATGTGGTGACTCGGAGCCTAGTCAGAAAAAACATGATGACGAGGATAGAGTAGAATAAAAACATGTGAATAATCAAAGAAACATATCCAAATGCAAAATTTATGTGTTGTACGTTTTGGAGGAAAGATAAGAAGGAACGTGGCAGCCAAAACGTGACAAAAGACTAAGTACTATGGTTTTGAATTTTGATGTGTTTGTTTCTGCAACTTGCAAGCAAACTCGAAGTGGTAACAATGTTTTTCCTTTGTTTGAGGGAAACGATAGTAAAAGTCATTTTTGCTTATATTTAGAAAAGGAGAGAATAATGAATACAAGCGATGAAAAAGTGAGAAAAGATATGTTTTGGATTTAGTTCTTGGTTAGTTTACCTTTAGTCCTTAAAAATTGTAAGGGTTGTTTGTCAATTTAATCTTTAAATTTGTAAAATAGAATTTGAATTCTTCAAATAAAATAAAAACAATCAAATTTAGTTTGTCCCGTTACCAAATTTTTTTTTTAGTTTGTCCCTTAAAATTAAGGGTGGTAAAACAGGTCAGACACACTGAACCGGCTCATTTAATCCACTATTTTAGATAGTACGAGATGAGGTTTTGAGCCCAACCCCTATAGTTGGCTTGTCCTTTTTGGCCCGTTGAAAATCATGTCATGGTGGGCTTGTCTGCAGGCTTGTTAAACATGATTTATTTAATTTTTATTGTACTAATAAATAATAAGTGATCCAATTTTTAAGTTTTTCCTTAAAAATAATTGAATAATTCTTTATTTGACAATTGTTTTTCTCTTTATATGAAATTTGAATGAGAATAAAATGATCATGAGAAAATAAAAAAAACTTTTTATAACACCAACATATTTTTTAATAACATTTATGGTGAAAAAAAAGGATTTTGAAGAGAAAAAAAGTTAGACGTGTTAGTCGACCTCTTGACGATACATGTATTTAAGCTCACCTTCTCAAGTTGACCCGTCCGCCCAACTCTGTTTTTGCGGGTTAAAAGTGACCAGTCCTAAATGGAACAGATTAACCTGCATTGTCATCCCTAATAAAAGTATTCCTTTTTTTTTTTTGTCAAGTAGCTTAGTGGCTAGAGAAATTCACCTTTTAAGATGAATAAGTAGGGTGTCCGGGGTTCGAACCCTGACCCCTGCACAAATTGTACATTATCCCTTACCAAATGAGTTAAGCTCATGGGGACAATAAAAATATTCCTTTAATAAATATCAATAAAACTAATAAAAGACACATTAATTTAGTTTTTCTTTTTACAAAACATTAATTTAGTTTGTACATCAAAATAAATATAAAATCTTCTAAATTGTCGTGCAAATTTCGAATAAAAAGACGAAGTTGAATCAATTGATTGATATTTATGTCCTCCGTGAACTTAACTCATTTGGTTGAAATATTTTATATTATATATTATATGTAAGGTTGAAGTTCGAACCTCGAACACCCAACTACTCCACATTTAAAACGTGTGAGCTCCAACCACTACTATACCATCAATTATTAATTGAACAATACACTTATATAAATGAGTTCATAATATGAATTTTCAAAATTCGCAAAAGCGTCCATGTGGTCTTGTGATTCATATTATATTTGAAGATTTAGAGCTTACAGAGATACTACTAAAAAAAAGAGCTTACAGAAATAAAATCGTAGATTTAAAAATGAAAATTCATATGCAAACATACCAAAAGGACTAAATTGTGGGGGAAAAAAAGATTGTGTAATTTTAAATTTAAGTTACAAACCACAAATGTAATTTTTCTAAAAATCCAATTTAAATCATCCATTAGTTTGGATTGAGCTTATGAAAAAGAGTTTATGCAAATAATTAAACTTTTATGTTAACGAAAATTGTATATTCATAAGTTGTTTTTCATAAACTACCTTAACAAACTTATAAATAATACACAAATGTTTATTTATTTGTATAAACTGTTTTTTATAAGCTATAAAATAAGCCAATCCAAACAGACCGTAAATACATCAAATAATCTATTATTATATTTTCAATGGAAGATCCTTTTCACCTAAATTGAAATTTTGGGTTTTCATTTCTCATTTTCTGAATGTGCCAATTCAATCAATGGTGGAGATTCAAGGTGGAGGCTTCAAATTGGAATTGGGTATAGTTAAGGTTTATATTATATAAAATAGTTCATAGCGATTTATTGTGTAAATTTGATTACTGTAGTATTACATAAACTTTGTCTAACATTTTCAAAAAATAAAAAAAAAGATTGTGTAAGTGTTGATACATAAAATAGTTAGAACATTTTTCTTTCAATTATAGTCATTATAGTCTTAAGTATTTTATTACTTACTTTTATTAAAGTCTTGTGTTTTGCAATCAAGCTAAAGTTTATGCATTAGAATTCATCCATGTGTAACATTTTAAAAAAGATTTTGAAAAACCACGTTTCCGTGTTAAAGTTCATTGCAATCCATTCACCCCTCCCTGTCTCTAGATTACAACAATCATATAGAGTAACATAATATGTATATGTAAACAATATTAGTGAAAAAAATGATGTGGCATGTAATATGGCTTCCATCCTAAACTAGCAATTGGAACTCATCGTCAAAGCCTTCTTATTTTCTAATTTTTTTTGTAAGTCTTTCATATTTCCTAAATCCTAGAGTTTGTGAAATTCTTATTCTTCACCAATTCTAGGACATCACCTTTGCAAAAATATATATGAGAGGATGGTTTTGGCATTCAATTGAAAGGTGGTATTTTAACTAGTTTGATCGCCTAAATAAGTCTCCAAAGATCAATAATGTTGCTCTTTGCTTGATTGGTTATATTTTTCATGGAAAAGATAAAGAGGAAGACCAACTTGAGGAAGTCATGAACAAGCCTTTGAATTTGTTAATCTTTAATCATACTACCACGCTGTTATCATGGAAGGGTGTTATTATGAAGCAATGATTGTGTTGTCTGCAATGTTTATTTGCTATATCAGCTACATATCTGAATTATGTATGTAGTTAGTGTGAGTTGGTTTAATAGTGTGGAAGGAAAGAGCCGATATGGATTAAGTAAAGTTATAATCAAGGGATAAATTTTAAAACTTAAAAATAAATATAGGAACAAAAAGACAATTAAGTTAAGTCTTTTTAACGTAAATTTCTTTTGACATGGTCTTCATAACGTAAATTATTGAAAACGAATTTTTTTTAATGCATGCTTGATATCACAGTGGATTTGTTGAAATCACATTTAACTGATGTGATTTTTTTAACAATTACATTGTTATTTCGACAAATCCTTCTTATTTAGTAACATTAGTTTTTGTCTTTTCAAAATAGTCTATATTATGTTTTCCGATTTAGTTTCTCTTTTCTAAAAACTTAAATTTTGGTTTGTTAAAGAACGGTGGTGAACTTTGTTTTTAAAGGCCAACTCATAAAAGCGTTGCTCATTTCCTTCAATGGCAACAATTTTTAACAGTTGGCTAAAAGGATATAACATCAAAGAAAATGAAAACCGGAAAACTATGTTAATTTGTTTTTAGAAAATGTTATGCAGAAGTAAACTCTAAGGGTGTGTTTGAAATGAGGATTTAGGAGGGGGAGCTTACTTTTCTTTTTTAAATTACGGACTTTATAAAATAATTTTTAGAAAATTGAATTAACAACATGATAAATGATCATAAAATACTTCAAAAACACTTAATTTATTTTAAGAAAACATTTTACATTGTTCGTAATTTAAAAAACAAAAATGAGCCCTCCCCTTCCTTCCTCTCTTAAACCCTCAATTCAAACACACCCTAAAATAGTTTTTTTTAAAGATGAACTAAAATAGTTGAAACGGGTAAAATTGATAAATTTAATAGTTTGTGAGAGGGAAAGTATAAATATAGGAGAATAATTTTTTCATGAATGGATAAAGATAATAAACAAAAAAGGGTCGACGATAAAGATAAATTTAATAGTTTGTGGCCCCATGGAACTCATATTAATTAGGGCATCATTTTTTCTACCATGCTGCCTTCTCACGCGCTCTTCAAAAATGCCAAAATTACTCTTGGTCTGGATTTTATTTTCCAAACTAAATTGTTAGTGATTTATGGATTTTAAAATCCGGACACCGTCGATATGAAATTTTAGTGTTTTTTTTTAATGTCAAGGGTCTTTGTTTTTTATGTTTATTTGCATTTTATTTTACGAATTTAAAAGGTTGAAATAAAAAAATTCTGAAAAAAGAGCATTCTGGATTTTAAAATTCGAAAAATTCTAACAATGTCGTTCGGAAAACTAAATCCAGACAACCAAATCTCAAATGTCACTGGAGAAAAAGCTGAAACAAACTTTCTTTTAAGGGATTATTTTTATTTCTGGAGGCTGAAATAAACTTTGAAAAATGCTCAAGTAAACTTTTGCAAGGTTGTAATAACTATTTAAATACTTAGACTGAACTCAGTAGTACATTTATCTAAACACAATGATTAAGCAGTATTCCGTATTCATTTTTTTAAAAAAAACAGTATTCCATATTCTGTAAAAAGAAATTAATATATTCATGAGCTCTTAAACTAAAACAACATATAATACATTTGTCGAGTTTGACAATGCAAGCTTATAACGTAAGTAGAGACATTAAAATGTTGGAAGGTCTTTTGATGTGTGTGAAAAGAAAATATAATACATTTCACGTAATAATAATTTATTTGATTTTTATTTTAATATAACTAATCAATTATTACCCATGATTGTGTGGCGTTTGTTTCGGGACAGATTGCCTACTAAAGACAATCTGCTCCGACGAGGTGTTATTACCCATGATTCTAGGTTGTGCGTGGCAGAGTGTGACTTTGTTGAATCGTCTCCTCATTTGTTTTTGCATTGTAATATTTTTGGTTCTGTTTGGCACTTGATTTATAGTTGGATAGGTGTCTCGGTGATCAACCATTTTTATGTGCCTGACCATTTCCACCAGTTTGGCTATAGTGGTGGGATAGGGAAGAAGCGGCGATCAATTTTACAGGTTATTTGGCACGCAACTGTCTGGGAAATCTGGAAGGAAAGGAACAACAGGTTGTTTAAGGGTACTGCTAGCCCCATTCTTCAGGTGGTTGATCGGATTAAGTCCATCTCCTATATGTGGTTGAAGGCGAAGCACACTACTCTTCCCTTCAATTTGCATGGCTGGTGGCTTAACCCGTTCACCATATTGGGCATAGGCTAATCTTCCTTTCTTTGTAATTTCTTTTTTAATTTGTTTCCCGTTGTAAATTTTGTACAGACTTTGCCGTTTTTCCTCGTCACTCCTTGTGCGAGGATTAACGCTCCTTTGTGGTAATATATTTCATTTTAGCCTCTTAAAAAAAACTAATCAATTAACTTTTTTTAGGGGAACTAATCAATTAAGTTAATTAATTTTATTTTATTCATTTAATAAGTTAACTTATATTGTCGATAGAAAAACCCATTTTTAAAAGTAATCACATAATTTTTTTTGTTGTTTTGATGACAAAATGTGATTGGTTGACACATCATATCCTTTAATCTCAACGACCAAACATAAATCATAAATGAATATAAATGAATTGTTTCCACGTTTAGCCAATTGACCAAAAAAAATTCCAATTGAATACACATGAAACTATTCCTCCCTCCTAGAGTTCTAGTCAAGCACCTCTTGGTCCCATGCCACCTTTTTTATTATCTTTTGACACGTTCAATTCTCAACAAGCACCCAAATCCACAAAAGTCACAATTGGTTTTCTCCTTAGTTATAAAGTTAATACTAATAATAATAAATCTAGTGAAGACAACTGTACAAGTCTTCAAGACAAGATTCCATGCTGAACACTTCCATGTAATTTCCTTTGCAATTTCCTTTGCAAAGACAAAAAAACAACTAATTCTCCACATCAAGTGAAGATAAACAAATACCATTGCTCAGGTGCAATTATTTTTGCTTCATTTGTTTTCCTTAGCTTAATAAATTAATTTACTCAATTCATAGTATTTTTTATTCTATGAATTAAACAGACACTGTAAAATGATGAATCAAAAGGTTGAGATTGAATCTGAGGATGTGATTGAATCAGAGGAATCTGTTTCTAGCAATCAAGAAAAATTGGAATCTAAGAAGAAAATGAAGAAAGTGAGATCAATGAAGCTTCAAAGATTAACCAGCAGAGGAAGGAAACTACACTATGATCCTAAAGTGAGAACAACTGATGTGGTTGAGGCATCACCCAATTACATGAAGGCCACTGGTAGTTCTCATGCAAAGGATGGTTTTCAGGTAATGTTTGCTGATTCTGAAAACCTTGAATTTTATATATGTGATTTTGACTGTGTAGTCAATCGTGGAGAGGTTATGATCATAGTGTTATATACACTATTTGACAACACTATGTACTAAATTGCATATCACGGGACAACATTGGATTTGAGTAGTTTAAGTTGGTAGGAAGATCACAATTCTCTTAATTTCTTGTATTTACATGTTTTCTTAATCCGTATGAAATAGTTAAATGTGATAGTTATTGTGGGATGGAGTGAGTAAGTAATAATAATGTTGTTGCCTATGGCAGATTACTCAAAAGAGGAAGATGAAGTCATCAAGATCAATCAAGCTTTTAACTGTCAAGGGACCTAAATCAACAACAAAGCTATATTCTGAATCCACTGATGGCAGTGATGGCAATAATAGGAACAGTACAAGTGATGCCGGTAACAAGTCCCAAAGAGTCATGACTAGAAAATTAAGCTTGAAGCCTGTGAGGATCTCAGCAAAAAAACCAAGTTTGCATAAAGCCACTTGCTCTTCCACTATCAAGGATTCCCATTTTCCTAATCACATTGACCTCCCTCAAGAGGGAAGTAGTTCTCAAGGAGTATCAGCTGTTAAGGTTTGTACATATGCTTACTGCTCTCTTCATGGTCATCGCCATGGTGATCTGCCTCCGTTGAAGCGCTTTGTGTCGATGAGGAGACGTCAGTTGAAGTCACAAAAGTCCATGAAAAAGGATGGCAGATCAAAGCAAGTTGGTAATGCAAGGAAAGCAACTCAGAAAACCGAAACTGTCCACAGTGAAGATGGTAACTCTCAGCAGAATGTGAAAAATGTGGCAACGGAATCATCACCTTTTAAGCCTCACGATGCTCCACCATCCGCAGTTAATGAATGCGACACTTCAACCAAAGACAAACATATGGTGCCAGACTATGAAGTGCTGCAGAAGAGTTTTACACAAGAGCCTAAACCTGGTAGTACTACTAGTGTGGCATTTGGAGTGCAGGAAAGAGATCAGAAATATATAAAAAAGTGGCATTTGATGTATAAGCATGCAGTATTAAGTAATACAGGAAAATGTGAAAATAAAGTTCCGCTTGTCGAAAAGGAAAAAGAAAGCAGAGAGGAAGATAATGAAGGAAACAACTCTTCTTGTCACAATTATAGTGAAACAGAATCAGATATGGATGATGTAAAGAAGAATATAATTGAACTGGTGCAGAAAGCATTTGATGAGATTCTTCTCCCTGAAGCTGAAGACCTTTCCTCTGATGGTCATTCAAAATCTAGAGGCAACGAAACAGATGACGTACTCTTAGAAAAGAGTGAAGGTAAAATTGAAGAAAGGAATACCACAACTTTTGCAGAATCTCCTAAACAAGTGCCGAAGATGGAGGGCAAACAAAAAAGCTGGAGCCATCTGAAAAAGGTAATCCTTTTGAAAAGGTTTGTAAAGGCATTAGAGAAGGTACGAAACATCAACTCAAGAAGACCAAGACAATTGCCTTCAGATGCCAATTTTGAAACGGAGAAAGTTTTTCTTAACCGCCAAACATCAGAAGAGAGGAAAAAATCTGAGGAGTGGATGCTTGATTATGCACTTCAAAAGGTTATTTCTAAACTCGCACCTGCTCAAAGACAAAAAGTGACACTTTTAGTAGAAGCTTTTGAAACTATTCGTCCAATTCAAGATGCTGAAAATGGACCACAGTCTTCTGCAACGGTGGAGTCTCAGGCAAACCCGATTCAATCGCTTGATGCTTCCTCGAATCATAGCAAGGAAGAAATAAACGACGGAAGGGATTTTGAGGTGACTGAGAGAGCAAGGGATGACAAGAATACGGATGCATGTAAGAAAAATGATGAAAGTGCTACTGTGAAATCAGCATCAATAGAAGTAGTCAAGTTTCCGGTTTGCGATACTGGGATATTGGAGGAGGAACTAACAGCCGAAGGCGAAAATATGGAGCCAGATTATAAAGTGCAGCAGAAGAGTATTGTGCAGGAAGATCCTAAACACGGTACTAGTACTACTTATGTGTCATATGGAGTGCAGGAAAGAGATCAGAAATATATAAAAAAGTGGCATTTGATGTATAAGCATGCAGTATTAAGTAACACAGGAAAATATGATAATAAGCTTCCCTTTGTTGGGAAGGACAAAGAAGGTAGAGAGCAAGGGGATGCCGTGTTTAATGGAGGAAACAACTCTTCTTGTCACAATTATAATGAAGCAGATTCGGATATGGATGATGAAAAGAAGAATGTAGTCGAGCTTGTGCAAAAAGCATTTGATGAAATTCTTCTCCCTGAAACTGAAGACCTCTCTTCTGATGATCGTTCAAAATCTAGAAGCTATGGCTCAGATGAAGTACTCTTAGAAAAGAGTGAAGGTGAGAGAGAAGAAATGAATGCCACAAGTTTAACAGAAACTCCTAAAGAAGCACAGAAGACGGAGAACAAACCAAAAAGCTGGAGCCATCTGAAAAAGCTAATCATGTTGAAAAGGTTTGTAAAGGCATTAGATAAGGTAAGAAACTTCAATCCAAGAAGACCAAGAGAATTGACTTCAGATGCCAACTTCGAAGGGGAAAAAGTTTTTCTTAACCGCCAAACATCGGAAGAGAGAAAAAAATCGGAGGAGTGGATGCTTGACTATGCACTTCAAAAGGTTATTTCTAAACTCGCACCAGCTCAAAGACAAAGAGTGACACTTCTAATAGAAGCTTTCGAAACACTTCGGCCAATTCAAGATGCTGAAAATGGATCGCGGTCTTCTGCAACTGTGGAATCTCAGGAAAATCCAAGTCAACCACTTGATGCTTCCTCAGTTTTATCTGCTAAGAGATTGCTTGGAAAAGTATCATTCTCAAATGATAGTACTATGGCATTTTCTGATAAAGCTAGTGACAATGCAATGCCTGAACTTTGCAAGCCTATTAAGCCAGTGGAAACTATAAGCAGTTGTCATGAGGAGGCTCCAACCAAACGAATGGTCGATGAAGTTCCAGAAGATCTGGTATCAGATTTGAATACAAAAACCAAGGATGTCATTGGTGGTCATGGTGAACAATTTTCTATGACTAAAAGTTTAGTCCTGAATGGTCTTGTAAGATCACTGAGATCTAATTTGGTTGTTCCAGAAGCCCCTTCAAACCGATTAGATGAACCAACAACAGACATCAAAGATGTGGTTGAAAAAGATCAACTGGAAAAATCTGAAGCTCCTACAAGTGCTGTTGTAGAATCCGAGAATCAGCTAGAGAAACAAGGCAGCACAGGACTGTGGTTCACGGTGTTTAAGCACATGGTATCAGATATGACAGAAAACAATTCCAAGACATCAACTGATGTGGCAGATGAAAAAGATTCAAAGTATGAAGATATCACAACAAGAGAAACTTCTGTCTCTTATGAAAATACACCTGTGGTTATTCAAGATATGCCCTTCAAGGATCGTGCTGTAGCGGATGCTGAAGTTGAACTCCGACAGATTGAAGCCATCAAGATGGTAGAAGACGCAATAGATTCAATCCTTCCAGACACACAGCCACTTCCTGACAACAGCACAATTGACAGAACTGGAGGAATTTACAGTGAAGGCTTGAACCAAAAAGAACAAAAGATGGAATCTGGAAATGGAATAGCCGAGGAACGAAAAGAAGAATCAGTATCAAAGGAGGTAAACAAACCGAACCAGAAACTGTCTAGAAATTGGAGCAATCTTAAAAAAGTGGTACTTCTTAGGAGATTCATCAAGGCATTGGAAAAAGTAAGGAAATTCAACCCAAGAGGGCCTAGATATCTACCATTAGAACCTGATTCAGAAGATGAAAAAGTTCAATTGAGGCATCAAGATATGGCAGAAAGAAAAGGCACAGAAGAATGGATGCTTGATTATGCACTTAGACAGGTCGTTTCCAAGTTAACCCCAGCTAGGAAGAGAAAAGTGGAGCTGTTGGTGGAAGCTTTCGAGACAGTCGTGCCAACCGTAAAACATTAAAACCTGCTAAATACAAGAATAGCTTCGTATGCAAAATGCAGTCATGCCAACTTCAAACAAGCTGAAAGGTAAAGATATAGTAAACTACAATTGAGACAGCATCAAAGGAATAGTTTATATATCAATCATAAACAAAAACATTCTAGTATTTTATGAATTAAAAGTAACATTCTAGTATATTATGAATTAATAGTAATAGTTTCTAGTTTATTGCTACTGTCTTGAAGAGTCTAATTTGGTGTTTCAATCTATATGTGTAGGTCAACAAGGAAATGTATTTGATCATAATCCTTTGAGGTGATTCTGCAGTTTATTGTGTTGTGACAACATTGGGTGAGATCTCTGATATTTCAATATGTCCCTTAGGAAGCAAATATATAGAGGATTTTGAATGAATGTTGTGTGTAATCTTATAGATATATTTTATTTATTTATTTGGGGATATATTGTATTGCATATTACTGTACTTGTCTTCTGACTGTAAAAATTCCTCAAACATCCACAAATGAAGTGAAAAGCAATGAGTGCTTGGTTTCTTTACTTGTTTTGATTAGCATATTTGAATTTAAATAGATGTATAATTAGTCAGGCTATGCTAATGCAACAAGCTTTATTTATGTGGGACATACTATTGGTAAAATGTTGATGTTAATCTTGATAACCTCTTTATGCTTTTCATTAGGCATTTTTTTTATCAAGATTTACATCAACATTTTACCAAATATCCAAATTTATTTTAAAGAGGTTATCATTTTCATTAGCTATTTAAATTTAAATAAAATATAGCAAGTAAAAATTTCATGATACAGACAAGTTTATATTCTAAATAATAGTATTAAACTAAATACTTTTTAATCATATATATTGGGTTAAAAGTATATAAATTAGAAGAAGGAATAGATAAACTAGTTCTCGAAATTGTAAACATTGGTCAAAATAATAAATAAAACTGTTCTCGTGAGTATAGCTCAAATGATATGGACAATACTTTCAAACCCCGACCATCACCAAAAAATAAATAATAAAGGGTTAAATATGTTTTTGGTCCCTACAAATATACCAACTTTTCGTTTTAGTCTCTCTAAAATTTTCTTTCAATTTTTAGTCCCTATAAAATTTTCAATCACTACTTTTGGTCCCTATTTTTAAGTTAAATTTAGTATTTTTTTAATGAAATTCTGTAGAAATGTGTACCATATTGTAAAAATATTTCCAAAAAAAATTAGAATTTTTTAACAAAACATAAATTTAATTTAATATTATAAATTAAATTCATGTTTTGTTAAAAAATTCTAATTTTTTTTGGAAGAGATTCTTATAATATTATGAATTTTTCTACAAAATTTCATTCAAAAATATGAATTTTACATATGATTTTACTTTAAAGGAGGGACCAAAAGTGAAGATGGAAAATTTTTGAGGGACTAAAAGTTGAAGGAAAATGTTTGAGGGACTAAAACAAAAAGTAGGTATATTTATAGGGACCAAAAACATATTTAACCCAATAATAAATAAAACTTTACAAATTGGAAATACATTCAATGAATTGTAATATGTTGATCATATTTAACTTATGTAATGTGTTACGTAGATCCGATAACATGCCGCATCATCAAAAAGTTAAATTACATATGAAATTTATGAGTTAAAGCGAGCTTCAATTGTCCTCTCACAAGTAAATGGGACATGATCCATATTTTTTTTAAAAAACACTTAAGGCTTTGTTTGCGAGTTGGGTTTTGGAGGGGAGGGGAAGGGAAGGAAAGACTTATGGAGAGGTAAACCCTTGTTTGAGAGTCTTAAAAAAATAGGGAAAGGTTTTGGGGGTTTTGAAGGGATTCATTTGTCCAATTTTAAAGTTCCTCCAAATTGGGGGATTTTGGGGCGTTAAACATACAAATTGACAATTTTGTCATCATAATTATTCAAAATTTCAATTATAACTTACAAGATAAATTACAAAGTATATCACAATGTATTGATTTTAAGAGGAAAAAAAAAATGGTAAAATAGTAAAATTATCACATAAGCCTCCATTTCCTTTCCTTGTTGGTTTTTTAACTCCCAAACAAGGGGAAGGCTTTCCCTCCTTTCTCCCTTCCCTTCCTTCCCTTCCCTTCCTTTCCCCTCCTAAGCCTTTCCTTCCCCTCCACTCAAAACTCGCAAACAAAGCCTAAAACAAATTTTTATGTTGGAAAACTATGAACCAACTAAAATGATAGTAAGTACCTTTTTTTTAATCTTGAAATCACTTTTAATTTTTTCTCTAACATTTTATTTAAAAAAAATAATAATTCTTTGGAAACATATTTAGTTAAAAAAATTTCAATTAATTTAACATATTTAGTTACAAAATTCACAATAAATTCAAAAAATATTTAAAATTGATTTCAAGAACTACAATATAGTAATTATTATTATTTTACTCCATCCTTTGTTTTTTTCTTAAAAAAAAGGTAGAATTTTCCTTTGTAAAATCCTAAGAACTATTTGAATGATGTTTCACTTTGGGATGGTTGCTTTACAAGCCTATCCTTCGCACGGCTTAAAAGACTCTTGGATTTATCAGATCTAATTTTCGATTGCACAAAATTTACCAAGAGTTATGACTTGATCATTGTATTTTAGTTTGAAGTGCAACTATCGACTTTTTTGAGAGGTTGAGCAGCACTAAATCTACTGAGAGTTACGACCTATTCATTATTTTTTTAGTTCGAAGTGTAACTATCGATCGACTTTTTTGAAAGATTGAACGACCCAAAATCTACCGAGTTACGACCTGATCATTGTTACATATCAACTTTTTTAAGAGGTTGAACAAAGTGATATGAACACTCTTTCTCGAACACTTTTTTATTGAATGAAATTCATGCGAGTAACACACATTTAAAATAGATCTGATGAGACTTACATGAATTTCGCCCAACCAATAAAGAGCGAGTGTTGAAGAGAAAGTTAAAAAAAGATTGTTCTTCGCATTTCACACCGGGGATATTTAATCACGACAATTTGGAGGGCAAATTTGACTATTCACTTAAATCAGAACTTATAATTGGGCCATCATTAAGATTTAAGATCCAATCCAAGATCATTTTATCAAAAAAAATAAAAATAAAATAAAAATAAAAAACTAATATAATAAAGTGTTGAGAGAGAGACAAAGAATAGAAGGATATTCCTATGAACCCCAATTGATACTTGTTATCGAAACTCAAATATTGCATTGTAGAAAGGGTTTATCCAGAACAGAACCCACATGTTAGTCAAATCCATTTCACTCTTCACTCCACTTTCGCATTCTCTCCAGGTTAGTTACCCTCTTTTTCAATTTATATTCTTCTTCACTCGAATTGTTCTGTTGTTTTCCATGTTTGTACAATTTTATGAAGTGGGTATGGATTGAATTGTGTTTAGAGTCTTTTGAGCATGTAAAGGTTGTAACTTTATTTTCATAGTTCATTTTCTTTATGTGGGTCAAGTCCTTTTTGTTGATTTTCAGAATCATTACTTGTGTTTGGGTGGATTATTGTGTTATTGGAATAAGCTTTATTGTAAATTAATGGAAATTCTAGATAAATTTGATTTGGTTAAAATTAAGTTCTGAAGTGGTTAGAAATGGAGGTAATTTCAGTAAAAAAAAAGAAAAAAGGAAAAGCAGGTAATGATAAATGGTTAAATTTGATGCACTTCACAGTGATTTTATACCCTAGTAAATTGATAAGGATCATATTCATAATTGCTTATCTTCCATTTCTCAAAGCGCGCCTGTTTCTTATGTTGATTTTTATTCACACGACACAATTGTTGAGTGTTGATGCCTGATCATGAAATTATTATTCTTTGCTTTTGGTTACTTGTTCTTGATATACAAAGTTGAAAATTAAATTAGTGAGTCTCTTACACAATTGCGCTATGAACTATGTATATTGTATTTTTATTTGAAGTGAAATGCAAATGACTGGTTTTTAATTATTATTTCAGGAACGTGTTTAAAGTAGTTAGAGGAACCTCTGATCGAAATGGCTCAATTGCTATCATCTTCTTGCTCCTTGACTTTCTCCACTTCAAACAAACCTTGTTTAAAACCTTTTCACCAATGCTCAACATCATTTTCTAACACAGTTGTTTGTGATAACTCCAAAACTCCATTTAGACGGCTTTTCTTGCGAGAACAGAAACCAAGGAAAAGTTTGGCAGTTGTAAATGCTTCTACAATTTCAACCGGCCAGGAAGCCCCGGTTCAAACTAGTTCTGGCGACCCTTTTAAACCAAAGCGAGTCATGGTCATTGGTGGAGATGGATACTGTGGTTGGGCAACTGCCCTCCACCTTTCTAACAAAGGTTACGAGGTTGCCATTGTTGACAACCTTGTTCGACGCCTTTTTGATCACCAGCTCGGACTAGATTCTCTTACACCAATTTCCTCCATCCAGGACCGCATTCAGTGTTGGAAATCTCTTACTGGAAAAAGTATTGAGTTATACATTGGTGATATATGTGAGTTTGAGTTCTTATCTGAAACCTTCAAATCCTATGAACCTGATGCTGTTGTGCATTTTGGGGAACAGCGATCTGCTCCTTACTCTATGATAGACCGGTCAAGAGCTGTGTATACACAGCAAAACAATGTTGTTGGGACACTGAACGTGCTCTTCGCTATAAAAGAGTACAGAGAGGATTGTCATCTAGTTAAGCTTGGGACAATGGGTGAATACGGAACTCCAAATATTGATATTGAGGAAGGTTATATTACCATCACTCACAATGGAAGGACAGACACTTTGCCGTATCCGAAGCAAGCTAGCTCATTTTATCATTTAAGCAAGGTACACGATTCCCATAACATAGCTTTCACTTGCAAAGCTTGGGGGATTCGGGCAACTGATCTGAATCAAGGAGTAGTATATGGGGTAAGAACAGATGAGACTGCAATGCATGAAGAGTTATGTAACAGGTTCGACTATGATGCAATATTTGGAACTGCATTGAATCGGTTCTGTGTTCAGGCTGCTGTTGGTCATCCACTCACTGTATATGGTAAAGGAGGCCAGGTAACATACCAATCTCTTGCTTATTTCTTATTGATAACTGATAAGTACAACAGTGACTGTTTCCAATGGCAAAATCATAGATTTTTTGAGTTTTTCGAACATGGATGTGTTTATGTCATTACTGGTGCAGAATTAAAGAGTATTGGTGAGGCTTATTAGTGGTGAAAGAAAATTAACAATGACTATTAAAATATTCACCAAAAGTTTAATTACCTCGTAGAATACATTTTATAATAACCTGCGGTGACATTTACTTCAATTATTAACTTATTAAGCATATTAAACCGATCCAAAATTGTGTCGAAAAGAAAAACTGCTAAGAAATGCAGAAATCAAATCAAACACTGAGTACTACTTCATTGATGATTTGTTGACCACATCTTGACTTTCAATTATTTACGGTTACAGCTGAGCAATCATTTTACTGATGAAAATAATTAAACCATATAACTGCAGAAAATATGATGGCTAAAATTGAAAAAAAAAAATACATTTTTTTTCTTGCATAAATTCTGAATCTATTTCTAAAAGATTTCATGCTTTCGATAGAGTAGTACCTCAAATGGAATTTTTTGTCTCTTTATTTTATTGATCATTGTTAATAATATTAATACTATATGAATTAAATTTTTTGAACTCACCAGATATTTTTTTAGAAAATAAGATTAAAAATTATTTTTGTGTGGAATAATGTTAAAAAAAAAATGTGTTATTGATAGGAAAAACACACATATAGCAAAATAAATGTAAGGCTTGATCTTCAATGAATAGGTTTCGCGTCCCCTTCAAAACTTTAGGCGAAGATCTTTCAGTCCAAGAGTTCTGTTTTCTATACTCAATTTATTGTTTGAATTACTTCTTGGATAGTCAGCATATTCAATTATGGGTTTTTATTACCGTGAAATTCAATATGGTTTAGAAGTACAAGATGAGATTTACATACGAACATGTTGGATGCTGCAAAACTTGTTAATGGAAATGGCCACTACTAGTGTATAGATGTTAATGCAACATGTATTCTTGGCCACTAATTAATATTTTGCATGTTACTTGTGATTCACATGTTTCAGACTAGGGCCTTCCTTGACATAAGAGATACAGTTCAATGTGTTGAGCTTGCCATTGCAAACCCAGCTAACCCTGGAGAGTTCAGAGTCTTCAATCAATTTACTGAGCAATTTAAAGTGACTGAACTAGCCGAACTTGTTACGAAAGCTGGCGAGAAGTTGGGCCTTGATGTGAAAACCATATCAGTGCCTAACCCAAGAGTGGAGTTAGAGGAGCATTATTACAACTGCAAAAATACTAAACTAGTTGATCTTGGACTCAAACCACACTTTCTTTCAGATTCTCTCATTGATTCACTGCTTAACTTTGCGGTTCAGTACAGAGATCGTGTTGATACAAAGCAAATTATGCCTGGTGTTTCTTGGAGAAAAGTCGGGGTCAAAACAAAAACTCTTTCATCCTAAGGTGTGTGCTTGGCTGCTGTCATAATCTCATCCTATATAAATTATGACACTTCTTGTGATTAGATTGTGCTGCATTGGATTGAATGTTTCAAATTGCTGTATTCTTCTAGCTTTTGTATACTACAATCCCGGGATCGATATGTGAAACCTTTATACTCTAATGTAGAATAGATCTTTGGAGTTTCAAAGTGCCTTTCCTCGAGTCATATGTGTACGTAGGGACTGTTGTTTCGTTTACAATTACCATTTGTAATATAATATCAGTGTAATGATGCTGTTCTATGTGTTGTTATCAGTGTAATGATGCTATTTTATGTGTTCATAAAATAGTACGAAGAAAGTTTTCAATAAATGAGTATGAATTGTACTTAATATCCTTTGATTGAATTTTATCTGAGGTGAATCATCATTTCATTTTAGTCCTCAAAATTGTAGAGGTTGATCAAGTTCTCACTCGAATTTATGAAACAATAAGTGTTCCTAAGGCACTTGTTAGCTCCTAATAACAAATGAGTCTGTTTCTTCAAAAAAAAAAAAAAACAAATGAATCGATGAAATCACAGATCATGCCTTCGCAAAATGAATGAAATAAAGGGTAAATTACACTCACCTCCCCTGAGGTCTTCTTAAATTACACTAACCTCCCCTATAGTTTTCA
>Ga0315915_1003736_pt1 | contig 19279 bp, 6 predicted proteins | sample MpolbnodulesMG_FD_207738 | JGI IMG/M metagenome (GOLD analysis project Ga0315915, IMG submission 207738) | Medicago polymorpha root nodule microbial communities from Los Angeles, California, United States - branched nodules | ecosystem: Host-associated > Plants > Roots > Nodule | place: USA...
AAACGAAATTCAAAATTTCAAAAAAAAAATGAAAATAAAAACCCTAAAATAAGCAAGAAGGAAGTAACTAACGATGTGTATTTCAGAGAAACCAGAGAGAGCGAGAGTTTTGAGAAGCTCGCAACCAATTCCACCAGCACCAACCATGAGAACTTTTGCATCCTGAAAAAAACCCAAAACGACATTAAAAACATGCATAACGACGAAAGTGAATAAGAAGAAGAAGAAAAAGAGTAAAAATTACTTTGATAATGGAAGAAGCCATTGAAATTGAGGGTTGAGTGAGAAGAAGTTGAAGGAGAAAAAGAATCGTTGAAAAATTTATGAGAGAGAAAGAGGGAACAAATTGAGAGAAAAAATTGCGTTTTTCTTTATTTATTTATTTTCAAAAATGAAATTAAATAAATAGAAAAATGGTTTTTTAGAGAATCGAACCGTTGATGTAAGGGTGGGAAGATCTAAAGGGTTGTTAGGGGTAAAGAGCGCCAAAAACAAAAATGCTCACTACTTCCTTCCTTCAAGTTTGGTTCATTCAGAATGCGGTTTGGTTCGATTTTAAAGTTAAAAATCATCAATATTGTAAAAGAAAAATACATGCGATTTAATTTGGTTTAATTAACTTTTTAAAACAAAATCGATCAAACCAATACGGTTTGGATTGATCTGGTTTTTTGTGAGAAAGTACGCAAATGAAAGTATTAATAATGTTTATCTTTCATGTTCCGGTGAGAGAACATGATAAATTACATACAATTTTCTATGTGAATTGTGTTGATTTGGTACTAGTAATAATATTTTTACATTGATACATTGTGTTTTTCCGTATTATAAAATGTCACGAATTTTTTCCACATAGCATTCTTTGGTTACCATTAACATGTTGCATTACATCAAAATAACGGTATATATCAAATATAAACTGCTTATTTTACCATTATCATGTTGCATTAAACAAAATAAAAGAAATAAAAACATATCATGATGAATATTGTGTTGGATTGATTGAGTCTCTAATGTTGCGATTCAATTTGCTTTGGTTTAGTTGTTAAAATCAAAACCACAAACCCAATTGTGTGGTTTAGTCGAAAATGGTCCGAACTCATCCGAATCAAACGTGTTTTTTTGCGGTTTTGGTTTGGGTTGTTTCGTGTATGCAATTTTCTATTGAGTTGGTTTGGTTTTGAACACTCCTAGTTTTTAGTAAAAAATGTTGAAATAGATTAAGAGTAATGATACTTGTACAACCGTTTTATGATAACATTCTTTTTCTCTCTTCTTATTGGTCAAAAATAATATAGAGAAGAAAAAAAGTAGAACACGGTATGAGTATGAAAGAGATATTTGACTTAAAATGGCAGTAAAATATCATTTCTTAAATAGAAAAACATTTTAATAAAAAGAATAGAGAGATACACGGATAAAATATCACCTTGCCAAATGCCTCTTACTAGGTGAACTCCTAAAAAACATCACCATTCTAGAAATTTAAGTTCTTATGTTAAAATACAACACCAAATAATGTCAACAAGCCTTTGAGAAATTTTAATGTTGTTGAAAGTTTCTTTGACGAAATCACAACTACTTATATCATAAGTTTTTTCAAGATCTATTTTTATAGCCATCTGTAACACCCTCAAACCCTAATACAATATTTAATAATAATTCAACAGATAATCACAAAGGTTCAAGATGTTACTTCATCATTAATCCAAAATAGTCATAAATTCTCATAATCATAAAACAGTCGCAGCGGAATCAAAAGATAAAACAACATAAATTCATCGTCTCAACATCTCAAATACATCATCTATGAGAACTCATGGGTTTCTCAAAAACATAAATGCAAAGACAAAATAAATAAATCCTTGACACCTAATTAGAGCACGACAACTAAGACTCCAAAAGCATAAGCAAAGAAGGAGGTTATGCATCACACCGTCCTCTAGAACTCATGTCGATCAAGCGTCTTCAACCTGCACATCTACACCACAAGAGATGTAGGCAACCAAACAGCCACTGGAGGGTAAGATATGCATTCAACATAAAGAAGATATGAACTTAAGCATAGCATTTAGGAATTTAAAATATCACATTTGAATAAACATATTCATTTCCCAAATTACCATCACTACATTTATTCCTATTCAATCAAGAAACATTAATTCTCACATTATCAACACAAGATATAACAAGTATTCACTTTATCACTTTATCACCAAATCAAACATATATCATTCACAATTCATCTCTATCACTAAATATCACATGAACACACATAGTCATTCACACATCTTCACATATGATCATGTATTAAAATCACGACTCTCACATAGACTCATGTGTATGTTATGTTCTAGACACGGCTTTATATGCATGTGGTACAGTTTTGTATGTCGGAGTTATGTTACCGATTGATCCCTCATCATCAAACACGTCATCTTTAAATCATAATTCGGAGGCATGCTATCGAATTAATCACTCATCTTAAATATTCATCTTTAAGTAGGACTTATGAATGCATGGACTTCAAGTATAAACTCGACGGTGCACATCACCAAAAATTCATCATTATATAATTCACACCTTTGTATAATATATCACCACACCAACACATCATTGCATCGTCAAATTAATACATATGTACATCAACAACTCATCATCATCAATTAATCATATGATCATATCATCATGTTTAACACACCAACATCACTGTCATTTTCATCATTCAATTCACAATTCATAACATAATCAAGTACAAGTCTACTACTAGTCTTACTAACCTCTATGTTACCTTTAATTTAGGGTTTAATGAATATTTCCTCAATATCAAATTAATTTCAAATCACTTGGGCTGTTCCTAATGATTAAATAAAGTGAATGCAATTGATTTCAAGTTAATCGGGGTTACGAGGTGAGATAACGATAAAATACGGGGGACAGATGCATGAGCAGGCTCCTGAAGGACTGCCTCAGGCGCCCTGCGCCTTGCACCTGGAAGCGAGTCAACTAGTTTTCGGCGCCATTTTCAGACCATTTTCGCGGCTAACTCAACCTTAAACTTCATCATGTGTTAACTCATCCAATTACAACCTAATTCCACTCTAAACCACTTCGTTAAATATCAACCATAAGCTTAAATGGTTCAATTGGCTTAAGTTGGTTTCTATCAAATTTTAGCATGTTCAATTCACTCTTAAGCATGAGACGACGACGACAACAACAACAACTTCCTCACATTTTCAATTTATCAATAACAACACAACAACAACAACAAATTCTCTTCATTTCATCATAACAACACTTTATCAATTCAAATCATGAAAACTCAATCCACAATTAAACAATAACTTCCATGAATATCATCAATTTTTCCTAAGACTCACAACAATGCAACAATTCGATCCAACATGATATCAACATAACAACTTCATGAGTTTCTCATTTAATTTCATACCCAATGAGATAGAGAGAAGATAGAACATGAATTTGACATAATTCAACAACAACTTCATGAATTTTACTCAAATTAGCTAAAAACACTTAAACTTCAACTTATCACAATTAAACATAGGTTTTCATGCAACAACAACATGATTATATCACTTTTCACATATTCAAAATAACCATAACTTTTCACTTGACAAATAATTGCATCATCGCATCTTAGATGGAATGATCTTTGAAGTATCTTGTGTTCAACATGATTTATGGTAGATGCACGGTCTCTAAAGAAATGTAAATGAAAGTCCGCTTAATTTCTGAAGATAAAATTTTAAGGAACTTTTCTCTAACCAATCACGTTTTTCTATGCGTGGTGGCCAGACAAAAACTCATAACGAACAATTGTCAAATCTCTCATTGGTTGCATATATACTATTCAAATAATGTTTAGAAGTGTACCATCGTATATGATTTTTATTTTAAATATGCATAGGATTAGCAGCTCTACATTGACTCATGTTTGTTTAAGTACGTGTAGGTTAATGTTAGCTCCATGAAAAATGAAATGTTTATGTTACTATACAACCCGTATATTTTACTTATTATCTCTCTTAGGGTATGTTTGGATTGACTTATTTAAGTTTATCTACTGACATCAATACTTATGAGACTGTTGAGATAATCTATGCAAAAAGCTTATGACATGTCCATAAACTGATTTCAGCTTGTTTCTATAAGTTTTGCGATAACATATTAAAAAATATTTGATTTGATTTTATCTTTTGTTATAGGAATAGTTTATACATGCACTTATATGATAAGTGTTTGTTGCACAAATAGGGCTACAAACGGTTAATTAAGTTGTTTATCCAAATATGACCTTAATTTTTCATGTGACTGCATTTAAACAATATCTTGCCTGCATCATACAATAATTTTTGTTTCACTTCACAGGATGATGCTACACATCCTTCTCTTATGATAGTTTATTTTGGAGGCAATGATTTCATTGGTCCTCACTCATCTGGTCTAGGCCCTCATGTGCCACTTCAAGAATATATCGCAAATACGAGAAAGATTTTGGTTCATAATGAGGTACTTCTGCTCTATCGATCACATTATGTCTTTCTCCATTATTGTTCTCTAAACATCGGAGACAGATATCATCACTTTCAAACACATCTGATACTTCAATGACAAATATTATGTAAATCATTTGATCTTAAACCTTCCAATGTACTGGCGTATATCTTCCATTACCTTAGTTCTCTAAAGTTGTTTCGTTGCGCACAATACAATAGTGTGCTTAATAGTGAAACATGATTTTACTTGAGTTCATTTTTTTCATTATGGTTTATAGATTTATAAGAAACAAAGCATCCAAAAAAGTTAATTCATAAAACGAAGATTATGTTTGAGTAAAATACGTGGATAATAATTGACCCCCCTCCACTCATGAATGAGGCAAATTAATATGCCTGTGATTTTATTGTGTCTTCATAAAACAGTAACAAGTGAAACGAATGAGGGAAATAATAAATAGTGAAAAATGATGTGTTGCAGCGATAAATTGCAACATATTGTAATTCCTTAATAATGATGAAAAATATATATTAAACATGATGATAGTTTGCTTACAATTATGATTACATTTTCATTTGAAATATAAAACTACTATTCATAGTTTAATGAGAAAATTGAATGCCAGAGCCTCTCTGAAAAGACATGTATCATTATTCTCAGCTGTCGTCCTGTCAACGAGGAAAAAGTGCGCAGAAACACCAGGTAGTCTAAAACATTTTTCTCTTACATTTTCATTTATGTACTTGTATTCAGATAACACAATGAAATGTTAATCACATAATCTTTGTTCTCCTTTCTTAATTAGTGCAATTTTCAGTGAATTGGTAAAAACAAATGAATTATGTCGAAAATATTATGACGCTTGTATAAAGCTATGCAAGGAACTTGGTATGAAAATCGTTGATCTTTTAAATGCATTGCAAAGTATAGATGACTGGAAGAATGATTGTTTTACGTAAGCTTCTTAACCTCTTTCTTAATCAATTTTATTTTTCCAAATACCAGAAAATATAAAGTGACATACTGTAATGTAATTGTTCAATATCCAAATCCTTCACTAGCTTTTCTCAAGTATTTTGTTCTTTTTAGATTCTTCCATCCTAACCGCATATTGTCTCATACAATCTTTCAATTAATTATTTAAACCTGGATTTGTTACTTCTGATTAGTTGTGATGTATGTGTTATTCTCCTCTTCCCACTTACTGCATTTGCACATATGTAACTTTAAACTATTTTGATCATGGAAAGATTGGAATTAACCTTAATTTGGACCTAAAAGATAGGTATATGACTTTAGTTTATAAAAGTTGGAGAGCGGCATCAATTTTGTCCTCTAAAGAAATCCATATTAATTTATTTATTCAAATATAGTGTTGTTCATCTATATAACCAACCCCTTATGGTGGGAAATCATTTAGTCTAAGTTGTTGTTACTTATTAAGTGATAGAAAAATGACATCAATTTTGTCTTTCAATGTTTGATTTTGCAGTTTGTGTCAGAAAGACGATTTTAAGGTTACTTTTAATGATGTTAGGATACTAAATTGATGTCAAATGTCTCTTAATATTGTAGCTTACTATGTTTTCTTGTAAAATATATTAAAGGACATCCCTTTTAGTGTCCTATAACCTGATATAACTTGTAAAAAATAATGATGGGAAATGATAAATCTAAAGTATTTTTAATTTTGTTCTAAATTTTAATGAATTATGCAGCGATGGTATCGATTTAGCAGACGAGGGAAGCAAAATTGTGGTGAAAGAGATACTGAAAGTACTTAAGGAGGATGATTGGAAGCCATGCCTCCGCTGGTAGCCAATGCACACTAAATTTTTAGAAGATTTACAATATGGTCTTGTTGATGTTGATGGGAAAAGAACACTGAATCCTTTTGAGTGAACTTTTCACAGAGAGGTTCGATGGGATTAGGTTGTTGGGTGATCAACCTCATATTTTAACAGTTTCCTCCTTATTTAAGTTTTGTTTTAAAAATATTGATTTGTTATATGGTAACAAAATAGTCATTCATAAAGTTTATAATAGCTGATATAGTAGAATGTCAGTGTAGTTTTATACTTCCATAACTATATGAAAAATTCATCATGTATTTGTCGTTCAGGGAGTTTTAAAGCCAGTGTAAGTTATATGATGTACGAGACATAAGTCCTTTATAATAACTTAGTTATCAAGATGAATTCAATGTGATAATATTGTCTAGTCCACACTCTCCCATCATCTTCGTCTTCTTTTATGAACATGTTCCCCCTTTGTTATCCATTTTCTGTTTTTGCCTTTGGCTGATTCATTTTTTCACTTTCTTCTTAATGAAAGTATACATGATATAATCTACTTTTGTTGAATGAATAAAATTATAAGTAGACACTGACAAGAAAGTTTGCATAATCTGCATCATCAACATGCATGTCAAGTTTATCAACCCGTTATTATCGAATGGTTACTAAGTATGTTTGGTTATGCATTGGAGTTAGTTAGGAAAGCAAAAGATGGTGTTACTCAAGAGTATATCCATTTAGTTAGGGATTTAAGAGTAAAGTAGATTTTACTATATCAACTTTCACTCAAGAATAAATCATTATCAACGAGGGTGAGAAATATATGATATTTATAGTATTTAGGAATTAGTTAATAAGAGTTAGTTAGTAAGTTGATAAATTTTTTAGGTGGTTGTTAAGAGTTGTTATTTTTGTTATTCTTTTTTTGGTGGTGGTCGGGGTTTGAACCCCGGACCTTGCACATATTATGCATTGTCCTACCAACTGAGCTAAGCTCACGAGGACAAAAAAGGCGGGAGAGGTGCAACACAAGGACTTCCTAGGAGGTCACCCATCCTAATACTACTCTCGCCCAAGCACGCTTAACTGCGGAGTTATGATGTTATTCTTATAAAGCCTTTAAATGGTCCTCGTTTGGATGAGGAGATGATAACTTTGAATAATTAAATTTTCTGATTAGAGAATTATCTAGCTTCAAAGAAGCCTGCATTTTTGAGGTAGCCTTGTGTGTATTTGTGCATGGATTGTAAATCTTTTATATCTTATCTTTCAACATCTTTGTACCATTAAAAAAAACCAACTTACCTACTAACTTACTAATTCTTAACTATTCTAAGTATTATATATTTTATATCCTCACATGAATCCTTCATGAATTATTTGCAAGGAGTTAAAAGATAGACTAACTGAAAAACAAAAATAAGAAAATTGAACAACATAGAAGAACGTGAAGGATATCATGGAAGAATAGATAAGAGAAAAGTGTGGATGAGATTGAGAGAAGAAGATTTTAGTTTATTTTTTATTAAAAAAATATTATGGATTTTTTAAAATTGAGGGAGACATTTATTTTAGTATTTGAAATTGGATGGAGTATATGATGTGGAGTTCATGGGAAATTTAACCAACAAGTCTTGATGGAATGGCGTTATTCTAAATAAATATTATGTATCTTTTATACCGTTGTTTAATTTCATACTCAATGAGATAGAAAGAAGATAGAACATGAATTTGACATAATTCAACAACAACCTCGTGAATTTCAGTCAAATAAGCTAAAAACACTCAAACCTCAATTTATCACAACCAAACATAGGTTTTCATGCAACAACAACATGATTATATCACTTTTCACATATTCAAAATAATCATAATTAATGGAGCACGAAGATCAACTTAATTCAATAATCACTTCATAAAAATGCAAGAAGAAATATGACCTAAAACCACACAAATAGAAAGAAGAAGCGTATTGCACAGAAAGGGGAGCATGAGCGTGTTTTTCCTTTTAACAAATATGCAATCCTCAATTTTAATCTCAACCCTTGGATATTTATTTGCCACGTGTCGTGCATCCATGACTTAAATGGACTAAATGGAGCATGAGGTAAATGAAGCATACCCGAACTCGAACCAAACATACCTTTAGTGGAAGAGTTATCTTTTTTCCTTTAGTGGGAGGGGTATTTTTTTTTTTGCTATTTCTCTTGTACACCATTATTTTCATGTAACTATACGTGATTAATATTATTTATTTTGTTTTTTATGCAACATGATTTGCTGGATTTGCCACATGATTTTTTTTATATTATTATCACATTGTCATTATTTTTGTGAGATTTTATCCTTGACTTAAGTTGAATAATTATGAATTGTCTGAAGTTGGCGTGATCTTATGTTGTGGCTAGTTCCTTGAGTAGATTAAGGCTTGACACTCCCTCTTTACAACTCTATTCAAATCCTGCATTTTGTGGTTGTGTTGACTTTGTCACCTCATTATATATATTTGCACATTCATTTTCTTTCACTTGCTGCGTTCTAGCCTCCTCTTAACATGTCTCTACATTGCTCAAGTTTATGACAACATTTTCCACACTATAAACATACATATTGAAGCCCTTCATATACAAGATAAAGAGGATAAACTCTAATAGTAATATGAGTTGACAATGGCTTCTCCAAATTGAGCTCCACACAGACACAAGCAAACTTTCCCCAGAGTGAATAGATGTTAACCTATCCATCTTGAGGAAAAGTCCCCATAATAATATATATTTGCCTCAAGAAAATAAATTATTATAAAGCTCAATAGGTAGCCCAGGGATACAAACCAAACTGACGCCTTACGATAAACTTTGGGTTAAACAGAAATAATGGACTCCATCGTTGAATGATCAGATAATGATATGCAATCATCTACACACCTTTAGACAGTGAATGATTACAGTTGTCCTAGTTGTTAAGAATCAACCATCATGCACACCAATGATTTGAATTTTTTGTTCTTTGTCCAACTACGTTGAAACTTGTTCTCCAAAACTCAAAATATAAATTTTTTATACCCAAAATAGTCACCACCATTGTTTTTGAATGACATCGACCAAATGTCAAATCTTTCGCCCAAAGACTGACATGTAAGACGTTATCAATTGCTTTCACCTCTTGCATATTTTCCATATTGAGATGCATCAATGGTTCTTCAACTTCCTTAGCAATATATCTCATGTTACTTCATTAGTATGTCTCTATACGTAGAATTGTCGTCATTTCTTTGTGCTATGGCTGAGAAGGGCTTCCTCTTGTCTCAAAACCCTTGCAGACACAATTGTCGTCATTCTCGAAACCTTTATGATTGATCTTTAACTCGCGAAACTGTTTTTTCCATATTATTTAACACACCATTTTGCTTACGACTCTGGTTAGCGAAAAATAGAGAATATCAAATAGATTTATGTTCGTTGAAATGATACATGTACAATCTTTCCTGCCAATTTTTTTTTTAAGGCAAAATGACGCCATTTCACCACCCGCTACAACCACATTCAACCGCACTTCACCGCATCACACCTACTCCAACTGTCATCTTCAATAATAGCAAGATCATTATCGGGAGATCAATCACTTTAGTCCTTGAATAGGAAATGAGTCGTCACTTTAGTCCCTAAATGCAGAAAAATTGCAAAATAGTCCCTGAATGTAGACTCTGTTAGTCAATTTAGTCCTTGAATGTAGACTTTGTCAGTCAATTTAGTCCCTGAAATTGACCAACAAAGTCTACATTCATGGACTGTATTGCAATTTCTCTGCATTCATGGACTAAAGTGACTAATTTCCGGATATTATCTAACAAAATATAGATTAGTCTAGAGGCAATCAATCATCACAAACACATCAATCAATAAGAAAACAACAATCAAACACATGGTGAGAATTGATAGAATTGAGTTTAAGAGAATTGATTTTGGTTAAAAGTGAGTTTGATATGAATTGATTTATGTTTCGATATACTAAGTTAAAAGTGATTCTTATAAGTTGATGTTGTTTAGTTAGTTTGAATCAAAATTGATTTTGAATGTGTAATGATCAAATTATCCTTTCAATTGTATATAAAATTATTTCAAACCTATCTAAAATCATAAATGAATATTTATTGGTTCACAAAATCATTTTAAAATAATATTAATGTATGAGTTTTTAATATAATATAAGATTTTTCAATGTGAAAAATTCAAAATCAAACAATTATATTATCCACCGTAAAAGAAAACATACTCTAATACAATTTACAATATAATGGAAGAATCATGCGCTAAACAAATTATTCAACTGACATTAGGGGTGTTCAAATCCAAATCGATCCAAATTAAAACCGCAAACGGATCCATAAAAACCAAAAACCGCACAAAATCGAATATTATTGGATATGTTTCGATGACATTTTGTGAAAACCGCTTGAATTAGATTGGATTTTGGATTGATTTTTCAAAACCAAACCAAACCAAACCGCATACAAATATTTTAATATATATTTCCATTTTTTTAATTAGAATATATTATATTAAGCTATTATTTTTTCTTTTTAATTCTTTTAATACCATGTATGAGTTTAATTTAATCAATTTTGTTTCTTTTTCGTATGTTTTGAAGATAATCAATCATTATTATTCCACACTATTATTTTTTTATAAATCATATCCTATATTTTGTATCGAACCTATCATTTTATCATATTTTTATTAATAAAAAAAAAGCTACAATTTGTAATTTGGACATTCAAAAGCCGATCCAAATTAAACCGCATTAATTAGGATCGGATTGGATCGGTTTTTTAAAACTAATCATCCAAAGCTGAACCGAATCGCATATAATTTTATCTTTAAATCGAATGAGTTTTTGCTTCAAAACATATCCAAACCACCCCACCTAGTCAAAAAATCAGAGAGCAACATATTTCGGGGAATATAAGCCTAAGGAGGGCAGTTGTGGTAAATAGATAAAATCGATTACAATTGCCGCAAAAGCTCCAAATTTGAGCTTTCACCTAGAATCACTTTTAGAAAAGACAACCAAACATAATGCAAAATGCTAGAATCAACGTGAAGTCTATGGGTTAAAAACGCAATACCAAACAGGTACTAACACACAATCACTCAAACTCAACACTATTTAACCACTACCATTTCCAACGAACAAGGAAAAAAACCAAAATCTTCACTCAATCTCACTCGCTCTCAATTCTCAAACTCTAATTTCACAATCGGTAACATGCATTCTCTCTTCTGAACCTAAAATCAACCATTTATCATTTATTTTCTCTTTCTATCGTTTTTTCATTCTTGAATTTCTATCATTTTGCAGTTTTCGCATAGTGTGATCAATGGAATTATCGCTTCAGTTGTTACCAGCTAAACGCTCAGCTCCAGATGGTATACCATTCTTCATTTCTTCACTCGCAATTTTAATTTTAATTATTTTTACTTGAACTGTACCATAACTATTGATCATCATTGTTTTTTTTTTCAGCTGAATTTTTGTTTGTATTTTCATGTATTTGTTAATTGTGTTGTAAATTTTTAATTGTTTTTATTTATTTTTTTCATGAAAATCAACTTTTTTTTTTTAATGTAAATTGACTATGGGTTTGAGCTTTTGAGTTGAATCGCCAGTGTTCATGCATGATGGACCCATATTTTTTATGTGATTTCATTTTTTTACCATAAATGAGTTGGATTAAAATATGGTATATGATATAACATAATAGCGTTGTTTGATCCATGTAGTCGAGACCATTTAGTGGATAAGGCATGGTTGTTGCTGTATTTCATTTTTTTTCTTTCTTGAAAAGATTATGTGATTTCATATGTATTTTGGCCCTGTTTTAATGAACACCTTATTTGCAGTTTATAGCACAAGCGCATATCTTATGTATATGCTTACATAACCTATTTTTTTGTAGCAAATGATAAAATGAAGTTAAATTGTTTTTGTTTACTCCCTTCGGTCTCAATTATAAGCAATATTTCACTTTTTAGGTTCATTGATTAACCGATGTATTTGGTCTATATGACAGACCAGATACATTAGTTATTCAATGAATCTAAAAAATGTTTGTTTGTTGCTTATAATTGGAACTGGTGGGAGTATGCTATAATCTGTTTTCATAAGTTATCTCAGAAAAATTATGAATATAAACCGGAAAAAGCTTATGAAAATGTCATAATTTGTTTTCAAAAGTTCTCCCAAACAGCCTCAAAACTTATGCCAGTAGATAAACTCAAGTAAGCCAATCCAAACAGGCCTTTTATATTATTATCATCATGTTATACGGTCTATGTTTTGGTCAGAAAAATTGCCTGTATGTAGTTATGTGTTAATTGTATTCGTAACCCTTTTGTTTTTTGAGATGTGATGGGAACCCTTTTTGTTACTGCCTGACCTTTCAGTCCACTCCTTTATACATGCATGACGGTTGGAGGTAGTGGTAACGTGCCTCCAAAGACAAAATGACTCAAGTCAGTTTCAGGTGAACCGAGGGGTTTTCACTTTCTAGGCTGAGAAGTGAAAGAATATGCACGAAGCAATCCACTTGTTTAGAAGGAGGGTTTTAGGGGGAAAATGGGAACTGAATGACGGGATAATTTTTTTATTATAAACAAATATGTATTCACTAATTTAAAATTTTTAGAATTTAAGGAAAAAAATGACATTGAAAATCCTCCAGTGCTTGAATTGGAGGGGGAGGGGCTGAGAATCCTGTGTTATGGAATGATGGCTTTGGGTGTATACCACTTTGATTTGATTCTATGGGGACCTAATTGTTCTCATATCCTGACCTTCCTGCTAAAAACACAAAAAATGGCGGGTTCAAACCCCTTTATTTTTTATTTATTTATTGAAACATTTATTTGGATTGATGAGCTGCTGAATGGAGTTGAAAACCGGTGTTGTCCTTGGTAGCGTCATGTTTAAGTTTTAGTCCAATTGAATTATATAAGCCTTTAGAATATTTTCTCTTGTTTGTACTTGTAATTAGCTTCCTTAGGATGAATGCACAGATGCACATGTTGGAACATGTGGAGTTGCACAATATTCCCATTCAATATATAACACTTGAAAGAGATGCCTTTAGTTTATAAGTATCGTTTATGTCTCCTATTCCATTAATAAAGTAGGGGCCTAATACTTGATTTTGTCTAAAGTAGATGCCTTTAGTTTATATGTACTTATTAATTGATTTCTAATTGTTTAGTTTTTTAGTTTATCTGAAGCAAAATATGCCTTAATGGGCGTTTGTATCATGTCAATTCTAATCCATTTCATTTTCTCCAGGAATTTCATCTGAGGAAGGATGCAAAAAACTTAAGTTATCAAGTGATGGTTTGCCATGTTCAGCACAAGCTAAGGTTGTTGATTACAGTAATCCGTATGCAATCACAGAAGTTTTAAATAGTTTAGAGGGTGGAGAATATGGTAGTGTGACAAAGGATATTGATGCCCTTATAACCCGAAAAATGCAAGTATTAGGCCCCTACTTTGCTAAATATCCTACCCTCATTGATCGATTCTTGAAAGTGGTGACAGATCAGGATGAAAAAAGTCACCACTCAGATCAAAATGTCATAGATTTGGATGACAAACAAATTCAAAGGGATGTTGGGGCACCAAAAAGAGAAAAGGATGTTCCTGCGGCACCATGCCCTGTTGTTATAATTGATTCAGATGAGGAGGATGATAGGGATCAGAAGTCTTTTCATGCGTATCATGAAGTTGTTTTGCCAAAACGGCAGTCTCCTGCATTAAAAATGATTGTAAGCTTTGCCCTGCTTTTATTTTTGGAATATATAATTTTTTGGAATATGCTTTGCCCTGCTTTTGTAATCCTTAAAAATATGCCTTCATTTGGGTTGTATATCCCTTCTGGGGTCATTTGACTGAACTAACGTATTTCATTTTATCATTTGTGGCACAAGATTTTTTTAAATTCACAATGACCCGTCTTGAATTTTTATCTTTTTCTTGATTGTTTTTTTTTTCTTAACCTAAATGTTGCACCTTTTGTCTTAAGTGTCCCAGTTCCAAAATCATTTGCTGTTTTGCTAAACTTGAATCTTCCATTGCAATATACAATTTCTGGTACCTTGTTGCTTTGTATTTATGTAAATTATAAAGTTGAAAATGAAAAATAAAATAATGGATGTTTGGGTTTATATTTATTTAAATGCCATGTTATTTCCACCTTCTTTTTTTTTTCTTTACTCCTATAATGCTAATAGAACCCTGAGTTCCTGTACATGTGTTGGCCCAATTGTTGGGCACAATCCACACAAGCACAGCTTCTAGAAGCCTGTAGAAGCTGTGGGAATACAAACAGTTATAATAGTTATTGGAATTTAGGCAGAAGTGCAGTTACTGAAGAGAAGGAAGCCTAGAGGGTTAGTCATTAAGAAGAGAATTTCAGTTATAAAAGAGGGGGGAGTCTAGAGGTAAGGTATTCAGGAAGTTGCTAAGGGTTGTTTTAAGAGAGAAGTTCTCTCTGGTCTAGGAGCTTAGCTCTGGTAGGAGTTCTCTGAACTCTGGTTAATCCTTTCAATTTTCTGTTTTTCATCTTTGTAAGGGCTTTGAGCTCACTATTATCCAGTTAAATAAATACAGTGTCACTTTCAAATTTCGGGGTTCTATCAGATGCTATGGAACACGCCATAGTTGTTGAAAGACGAATGATATACAAGGTTTCCATTTAATTTTCAGAACATATTGATGAACTTTTTCCATAGGGATCATTAGATGCTCATAAAAGTAGATTCCTTTGTAAGATTTTGTGTATTAGGATTAAAATTCGTAGCTGCTTTTCTTGAGAAGATTCATGTCTTTCTTTTACAATGCAATTTGTTTAATTGACACACAGCATTAAGATATTTTTTGATTTTTCATTCTATCTAGCAGACCTCACTTAGTGGGATAAGGCTTTGTTGTTGTTGTATCTAGCCGACCCCAAAATGGGAAAAGGAATATTATTATTGTTGTTTCACTAACATTCTTTCCTATTCTCTGTGCAACAATTCTTTACAGGGATATCATCCTCCCAATGCTTACCATGGAGAAAGTTCAGATCTAAAATTTGAAACAATTCTGCCTCCTAATGCATACTATGGAGAAAGTGCGGATCGAAAATCTGAAAAAAAACTGCCCTCTAAAGATAACCCAAGGATAGATAAAGGTGTTTATCTTGGTGTACAAGAGGAAGAAGATAATGCAGTTGATGCTGAAGATGACGGGCTAGAAGATATTTGGAGGGAGATGTCAATGGCAATAGAAACTTCTAAAGTGCGGTTACATTTTTTTATTTGACTTTTCAATTATAACAACTATCTTTGTCTTCTCAAGTAGATTTTTCCCCTACTCATTTGGGTCATTGTTTCATAATATGTCATCTGCAGTACTTCCTTAATAGTTATCTTTTAAGGATTCTGAGACAACTCATCTTCCTTGTGAAGATAAGGGGGAAATGGAAAAATGGACTATTTTGTGGGGGTATGAATTGATATGTAAAGAATTGTGACACTGATTCCTTCTTTCGATGGGGTTGTTACTAATTAACATGAATATCTTTTGATTTATAAAGCGGACTAATTAATTTTGTTAGTGTTCACTGAAAATGGTCTGTATTTCTATAAGCTTTATTAGTATAGGGTATATGTAGGTATATATGCTGCTGATCATACTGTAGTTAATACAATGCATATTGCATGTGATCTCATGTCTTGCAATCTTCTGAATTATGATGTTTGATTATTTTGCTCTTTCATTCAGCCTTTCTTTCTCTCTGTTATGCTTGTTATATGCATGTTAATTGTAAAGCTTCTGTCAAATTTTACATTGTTAGTAAGCTTTTGTTCTCTGCTCAAGAAAATAACTTATATACATATCTTGGTAATTTAACTCTAAGAGCATTTGGAGTGTTGTTTCTATTACTAAAACCTGAGATATGTGAATTTGCATTTGCTGTTCTTTGCTTTTTTATCATTTTTCTTTATCTTATTGATCATTTTTTTTGAACTTCGAATTTTACTCGTCATAGTATCTCTTAGAGTTCTTTTGGGATTAATTTAGTTTAATTGTACTCCTACTAGGATGTTTCTGCAGATCCTCCGCCCGAAGAAGAAGAGGAAGAAGATGCTGACTGTGATCATTCTTTTGTTCTAAAAGACGATCTTGGATATGTTTGTCGTGTTTGTGGGGTTATTGATAGAGGAATTGAAACCATATTTGAGTTTCAATACAAGGTTAGACACTTGTCTATGCACGAATGTTTTTTTGGTCATAAATCTTCTAAGAACATCGCAAATGCATGAGTTGAGTTTTAAAGTATGTGTCTTAAAATTAGATGCATAGGTTGAATATTTCAAGAAGGCATAATAATATGAAGAGTGAAACAGTTAGAATTTAGATACATGATGTGTTAAATAATCTCCTCTGTTGTGGGAAATGTGGTGGTTTTATTTGATTTGATTAAATTTTGTAAAACATTCAGGAACCTCTTACCCAACCAAAATAATATAATAGCACATTAGGACATATTATGGCATGTGTTCAATTGCTTTGAAAAGCAATTTTTTCATAATTCTCATCATATATGTCCTGGACTAATGTTTGTGATACTTGTAATTGGGGCTAGCAAATGTGTACAACTGATTTATTGTTATTGTTATTTATTACCGTATCAATTTTGTTGAAGGTTAAAAGGAGCACCAGGACTTATATATCTGATTCTTCGAATACCAAAGAAAAAGTTGATGCCTTTGGAGTGAAGATTGCCGAAGAAGAATTCTTGGCAACTGATATATCAGCCCATCCTCGACATGCAAATCAAATGAAACCGCACCAAGTTGAAGGATTCAACTTTCTTGTCAGAAACTTGGTAGGAGACCATCCCGGGGGATGCATCCTGGCTCATGCTCCAGGATCAGGAAAGACTTTCATGATTATCAGTTTCATGCAAAGTTTTCTAGGAAAGTATCCTAATGCTCGACCTCTAGTGGTGCTTCCCAAGGGAATATTGTCGACTTGGAAGAAAGAGTTTCAAACGTGGCAAGTGGAAGATATACCGCTCTATGATCTATACACTGTGAAGGCTGACAGCAGATCTCAGCAGCTGGAGGTGCTAAAACAATGGATGAATAACAAAAGTATCCTTTTCTTAGGATACAAACAGTTTTCTTCCATTGTGTGTGATAATAGTAATAACAATGCATCAATATCATGCCAAGAGATATTGCTTAAAGTTCCCTCGATTCTCATTTTAGATGAGGGACACACTCCAAGAAATGAGAATACAGATATGGTACAGTCTCTTGCCAAAGTACAAACACCTAGGAAAGTTGTATTGTCTGGAACTCTCTATCAAAATCATGTCAGGGAGGTTTTCAATGTTCTCAATCTTGTGAGGCCGAAGTTTCTAAAGATGGAAACATCTAAGCCTATCGTCCGACGCATTCAGGCTAGGGTCCATATACCTAGCGTGAAACGCTTTGACGATTTGGTTGAGAATACATTACAGAAGGACCCAGATTTTAAAAGGAAAGTTGCTGTAATTCATGATTTGCGTGAGATGACCAGTAAAGTTCTTCACTACTACAAAGGCGATTTTCTTGACGAGCTTCCTGGCCTGGTAGATTTCACTGTGGTGCTCAAACTTACGCCCAGACAGAAGATTGAAGTTGAGAAAGCAAAGAAGATGTATATTAGGAAGTTCAAATTTTCTTCTGTAGGCAGTGCAGTGTATCTGCACCCAAAGTTGAAGCCAATTGCAGAGAAATGTGATGAAAATTCTATATCTGATCATATCATGGATGATTTTATAGCAGACCTTGATATGAGAGATGGAGTCAAATCAAAGTTCTTTCGCAATATGCTGAACCTATGTGAATCAGCTGGGGAAAAACTTCTGGTGTTCAGTCAATATCTATTGCCTTTGAAATATTTGGAAAGGTTAGCCATGAAGTGGAAGGGTTGGAGTCTCGGAAAAGAAATCTTTGTGATTTCAGGAGAATCTTCCGCTGAACAAAGAGAGTTTTCAATGGATAAGTTTAACAATTCACCCGAGGCAAAAATATTTTTTGGCTCAATCAAAGCATGTGGTGAAGGGATTTCATTGGTTGGGGCATCCCGTGTCATCATCTTGGATGTTCATCTCAACCCATCTGTTACTCGTCAAGCTATTGGCCGTGCTTTTCGGCCAGGACAGAAAAAGAAAGTCTTTGTGTATCGTTTGATAGCTGCTGATTCTCCAGAAGAGGAAGATCACCATACTTGTTTCAAGAAGGAATTAATTTCAAAAATGTGGTTTGAATGGAATGAATATTGTGGTGACCGCGCATTTGAAGTTGAAACACTTGATGTGAAAGAATGCGGTGATCTATTTCTTGAGAGCCCGTTGTTAGGGGAAGACGTAAAAGCTCTGTATAAAAGGTTAGACCACTTTCACTTACCTTTTTGCATATCATACGAAAATATGACATTTATTTTTTCCTAATTGTTTTATTTGTATTTCTCAGGTAACATGTGGGCATTCAAACAAGCTAAGTTCAATATCAAATAGAGATGGAATATTTAAAGGTAGATGTGACAAAATTTAGTCCTTGCAGTTTTTAGTTCTAGGTTCTCATATATCCTGTTCTGGTAGTTGTCTACTAATGGTCCGAGCCGTGCAGTTTACCTTACCAAGTTACCAGAATGTTATTCAACAGGATTGATTACTTTTTCTTTGTCTTGGAGTTTTGGAAAAGACTACGCTCTTAGCTGACTTATTCATAAGTCTTCCGCAGGAACACTAATGACAGTCAATCAGAGTGTGGCAGTCACAACTTACAGTGAACTGTTACAGCTTTTTATTTAGATTAAGACCAATGTAGAGAGTTGCGAACTGAATTAGTTGTCTGTCTTTACTGCTTAGATAGTCA
>Ga0315915_1003737_pt1 | contig 19275 bp, 15 predicted proteins | sample MpolbnodulesMG_FD_207738 | JGI IMG/M metagenome (GOLD analysis project Ga0315915, IMG submission 207738) | Medicago polymorpha root nodule microbial communities from Los Angeles, California, United States - branched nodules | ecosystem: Host-associated > Plants > Roots > Nodule | place: USA...
TTAATCATTAATTTTTTTTTTTGACAAAAACAAAATGATATTCATTCATTCAAATCGAGAGATTACATCATTCAACACCGCTAAAAACGTAACGGATGAATCTGCGAACAAACTCACAACATCCAAGTTAATAGCATATAACGGCATAATGGCTACAATTAAAGTGACCGGAATATCCATGGCCTTCGGATCTGCAACGTTGACGCTCAAATCTTTGATTGAATAATCAATCTTTCAGTATGAATCAAATGAACACTGCAAGAAGACGGGAAATCAAACAACGCCGCACAAGACGACTAACAACAGACGACCACACTTAAATGATGAAATCACAAAGAAAAAAACTAGATTTATGTGAAAATCACTTATTTAAATTGAAATAAAGAGAAAAAGATGAAGATGAGTGATTTCAGGTCAAAAATTGACCCAAAACCACCCATCAATGAAGAAACCGAAAGAGAAAACCAAGAGAGAGAAAACTAGGGTCGGCTTGTTGGAGAGGGAGGGGAAGGTTTTTTTCGAGTTAAAATGCTCTTCATTTATTATTCTCTCCAATTCATTCATTTAGAGAGTTATAGACACAAAATTTCAAAAAACTAAAAGTAACCAATGATGGTGGAACCCACCTAACAGTAAGACTCACTATCTATTTTATGTGTCTATCTCTCTCCAAATTGCACCCTCCATTTATTATACATGGAGATGATCTTTACCCCTTTTTTTCATTGTTATAAACTCTATATGTTAATCATTAGTTATGATCTCAAATATGGATGCTTTTGATTATATTTTGCTTATTTTCACAATTGAATGAATGAAATTCATTTTATTGTAAAAAAAAAATCTTCCTTTTTTCATGAAAAATCTCTTTTTCCCATGTTGGCAACAAAAGATAATTTTATAAAATACCTCCTAATTTCTCTATCTAATACATAATCAACTACATTTCATTTCATATGTTAAAATTTTATAGCAACTAAAACTAAAAGTTGAAATGAAAATTTTAGAGGGACCAAAATGAAAAGTTTGTATATTTATTGGGATAAAAAACATATTTACCCCTATAAATAATAACAAATAGTTTGAAACAAAAAATTAAGAAAGAGAACAGCTAATTCTAGAGAGGGTGTATGATAAAAAGATAACAATAGCTGATAAATGTATAGGAGAATCTCTCTTTAACTTCAATGTTCTCTTTTCATTGTCCTACTGGTAAAGGCTTTGAATTGTCTTCCTCACCCTAGTGGAGTTGAAACCTTTTGTGACTATGGCAAAAATATAGATAAACGCACAATTTGACAAAACTAGTCTTGTAATGTTGAAGACCATTTTTAACCATAGGTCATGTATTGTGCGCAATACATCTCATTGCCTTACTTCAAGGTATGAGAACATTGGAACAGCAATCAACAAATTATCGTTTGGAAGTAGAAGGGGAAGGGGACATATATAACAAAGCATTAGGGGCAAGATTGCCTCTCAATTAAGCTCTCTTACATGTCCCTCACCCAAACCCCTCAAACAAGTGCTTGTTATTTTGATTATTTAGCTCTTCAATACTTCTTAGTTTTCTTGTTTCTTTGGGTACAAATAACACTTAGATGAACTTCAGCTCTCATATTCAATTCTCCCAGGTACCAATTTAGGTAGACTACTTCAACTTCTTCCAAAAAAAAAACAGATCCTAATACATGAAATGCAAGCAATGTTAGAAAACAATTGCACTGAGAAATCCAGTTGCAACGATTGAGTCCTAAGGATTCCAAATTTTAAAATGCTAATAGAAAATATACTATCCCTCAACATCACCAAATGAATATAAAACAAATTCATGAAGTTATGAAATTGAGGAAATAAATTGATTTAGTCATCTTCCGACACAAATTTGGCAAATAAATTCCAATCTGCTTTGTAGATGACAAATCTACTGTTATAGAAGCAAACCCAACACAAGGAAAATCATGTGAAACAAAAAAATGTACCCACTAATGTAAACCCATGAATATAAATTAAATTCATGAGTTATAGTAACATACGGAGGATATTAAATGATTTAGTCATCTTCCGACACAAACATGGCACAAAGAAGCCGATCTGCTTTATAGATGACAAAATGAAACAATCTAATCTTAAACAAAAAACATTTTCACAAATACTTGAAAACATGAAACACAACAAAGAAAATCAATATTAACAACACAAGAAATGAAAATAAAATAAAAAGAAAGTGGTTCTTTTTTTCAACTTCAGAGCTACATTTTTGATACTTATAGAAGAAATGGGTACATAAACGGCGAAGAAGAGTGGAGTGACTATAAACCCTAATTTTGGAGTTTGGGCTTCGGGTCATGGACATGGGTCGTAATTATCTCAGTCCAACCCAAAAACAAGCAAACGGTGATTTAGGGTACAGTATGCATGTTTTTTTTAAATTTTTTTTAAAAATATTTTGTTTTTAACTCTCTGATTTTTTTATCTCTGATTTTAAATATCGTAATTGAAGTGGTTTTGTTGTATATGTTCTCATATTTGATCAACAAGGTAATACTTTCCCAAACATACGTATTGTTGGATATTGAAGCCGTGATGTAACAAATAAAGACTATATTCAAGAATATAAAAATAAAATCCTGATTTTTTTTCTTCTTATTCTAGTTAGATTTATGTCCTTCATTTTTTTTGGTTTTACATAAACAAATTTAATTGTTGATTGAAAAACACATTGAGGCGAGATAAAAAAAAAATATTAATGTTCGACTCATAAGTAAAATTAGATTTTGCTTTTAAAAATTTTAAAGCATAAAACTTAAAATCACCTCGAAAAGACCGACATTTATCTATAAACTCATAGCTTAGTTGCAGTCACACGTTATCCATCTTAATATTGTTACCAATCAATCAATCAATCGTAGAAATTTTGTAACTTTTTCTTAGTTTGAACGAGAGACGGGTTGCGTCCAATTTTAACAAACCCTAATCTTCAAAATTTTGATCGGATTATTGTAAATATTACAAGAGCGAGATGTTGCAATGCACAAAAGACATATGCTTACGAATTTTCACGAATCATTGGTTGTCATATTCCTTTCAAAAAAAGGTTTACTAGTATTTCTTTTCTAAAGACATCATAAAATAATAGAACAACCGCCGCTCCCTAATGTCGTCTAATATCCTTCTGGGTTTGACCCAAGTATTCCATCATGATTAGTTAGAGAACTGAGGCACTTGATGGTTAATTCCAAAAAAATGGAGAGGTGTTTTAAAACACACAAAGTTGGATAATCCCGCTGCAGGGACGGGGAGAAATGTTCCTCCATGAGAGACTTAGTGGCAAATTTGATGTATCCATGGATTCCCCACCCGACCAAAATACTATAATACCCTTTATTTAAGCATACTTTTAATTTTATACATTTGTTTTTGGAATTTTCATATGAACAAACAACCCTAGAATCCTAGCAGCTCTCAATGCTCTTACTTCATCTGTCAAGGCTCTCAATGTCTAGTCATTATTGTGGGGTGAAGGGAATTGATGGGGATCCGAAGGGGGACATGGATGAGGAAAATAACCACTCTGTAGCAGGGATCAGGGAACAAATTGAGGAGCTCGACGAGGAACATGGTGTATACACACCTGCGCATCCCTAGTTGTGATTGAGATTTTTTAACATCAAATTTTGGTTTGAAGCCTATAGTTAATTTGCAGTACTGAGCCCGATATTTAAAAAAAACAAGGCAAAATACCTGTTTTGGTCCTTTAAATTTAAATTTGACAAAAATACCGGATTACAACCGGCATTATCCTACGAATATCTAAGAATACAACTACTGTAGATGCAATCTCAACAAGAATTATAAACAGTCTGGTACCCCTTAAACTACATTGAGATTATTTTACATACTCAAAATAGCTTATTGTTAAACATTGAATTGAACAAACCTACAAATGCCCCTACAGTTCTTTAGAACAACTAAACATGCAAATGCCCCTACAATCCTTGAAAATGCTACAATGAATGTGACTTTGTACAATTCTCAAAATTGCGTCAACATATATCAACAAAACTGAGATGCAAATTTGAGATAATGAACATAAATATGTTAGTGGGAAATTTTCTTTAGTAAGGAGGATCATAATAAAAAATAACAATTAATTAATGCTTAAATACTTGCAAAGTTGCAACTTTGTATAACAATATTTTAAGAAATCTGAAACTACAAAAATTGCGAAGGTCTTCGACAACAAACACTGAAAACTACTAAAATTGCAGAGGTCTTTGATAACAATTACTGAATGTAACAAAACAGTCAAACCAGACACATCGCTAATTAAAAGGTATACTCCAAAGCAAATCAAAACATTTTCAAGCAACAGGGACTGGGACAGGAACCTCAATATCATTGGCCACAACAGCAGCAGGCCTGATGTACTCTTCCTCTTCCTTTGGAGTGTGAATGGTGACAATATCAGGGAGGGGAGTTTTAGGGCCCTGCTTTCCTTTAGGATCCCAGTCGAGCATGATCTTCACCTTAATGCCGAGAACACCCTACATCACAAACGACACAAACATTAGCAACATAAATCCATAACAAACCAAATGAACGACTGACATGAAATGCAAGAAGCAAAAGAAAACCAATAAGGTTGTTAGATGATAAGCTAACCTGTCTAAGGAGCACATGTCTCACAGCAGAGTCAATGTAGTCCTTGACTGGTTGTCCAGAAGAAATCATATAACCGTCCTTGAACTTCATGGATTTGGCTCTCTGGGCCCTCAATTTTCCACTGACAATAACCTGCACATGAAAAAGCAATTACAACTAAAATTCATTACAGAAAACAGTATAACAAACGGGAGTTTAATGTAATTTCTGTAAAACGAACCTCGCATCCCTTGGCACCACTTTCCATGACAAACCTCAACACACCATAGCAGGCCCTGAAAGAAATAGTCAGAGACACAGTTTATTATGTTAGCACAAAATTGTATTCAAGTAAACAAAAATTGGGAAATTTTTAATTACCACCCATTGAGAATACACCCCAATAAAAGGAAAATTGAAATATATCGAGTACAAAAAGAGGGATTTAAGATGTGGACCCAAATCATACAATCTCCAAAAAGTAAATCACCATGTTACAATAGTTGCAGATTAAGGTGCCATTTAACATGAGCATAAGTTAAAGCTAATAGAACTTCGGTGTAATACAATTAGTCAACAAATAACATTGGAACAAAAAGAGGAAAATGATTTCAGTTTTATAGCACATAGCAAACATAAAACACAGGTTAGATAGTAATGAGCCAACATGTTATAACAGCTCAACATCACATTTTGTTTTTCAGAATAAAGAGATGGTGAGTAATGTATCGAGCAAGAGAAAATTAGTCTAAAGAAACGGTAAAGTCACCTGACTGGTATTCAATCACAGGACAAAGTAGTCACAGAGAATTTTTCAATGCCCCCTAAGTTGGGACTCATAAAGCATACACGGCTAGACTAGTTTAAATCAAGATTAAAGATTCACTCTAGTCCCAAGAAAAATGCACAGCATAGTTTAGTCCTCTTTAAAAATAGTCTACAAATACTTCAATACTCTATTAAAATTACAAAATCAAGAAACAATAATCCAATCATCAGAGACAGCTTTGAGTGTTTCATGTTGACTATTCATGGTCTTTTTTACAAAGAAGAAAACTGAATGTTGAACATTTTAAGAACCTAAAATGGGTTTTCCACCATAGGCAAACATAAACAAATATGGTACAAATTCATAATTACAGAAAAGAATCAGTTCCAATTGTTTCTCCCATAATTACAGAAAAGAATCAGTTCCAATTGTTTCTCCTAATAATATTTAAACTATATATATCACTGTGAGATTCATTTCATCAAAAGCAATTGCATAATTTCAAGCATTGTGACATGTTATGTTTATATACCTACGAACAGCAAGACCTCCGAGCAGCTTGTAGCGAAGAGACTCGGCCTGAGCAATGGCACAAAGTCCCCTGTTGTTGACCTTCTCAGCGTAAAGCTCAACACTGTTCTCAGGAAACTTGAACCTCTTCTGCACAACTGAGGTCAGCTCTCTAATCCTCCTTCCCTTCTCACCTATACATCACAAAAAGCCCAAAATAAAACACAAATCATATATCATTATCACATGATTAAAACCCAAATTAAAACAAACATAATATATCAACAGAAAAAAAAATAAGTAAGAAAATCATTATCATACATATTGAAAGGAAAAATACAAATAAAACTAAAATCAAATATTCATAACCAAATTAAAAAATCATTATCATACATAATTAGAGGGAAAAAAATACAATTAACTAAAATCACATATTCATAACCATAAATAACATTTACATATATCATATAAAAAACCCAAAACAAAACAACAACAAACAAAAAAAAAATCATTATCATTATCATTAGGGAAAAAACAAAACAAATGAAATCGAAATCAAGTATGCATATACAAAAATTTCATAAATCATAAGAAAAAACCGAAAATGAAAGAAAAAGAAAATAAGATTGAAATGAAACAAGATTGATGAAATGAGTTACCGAGAACAGCTTGGGTACGAGTAGCCCTGATGATGATCTCAGTGCGCATAGGGGTAACCCTAACTTCAACACCAGAATAACCATCTTCAGCAAGCTCTCTTGTTAAAACCTCATTCAATTCAGCGAAGAAAACTCCGTCAGCGACGAACTGCAACAACACAAACCAAATGAAATTAAGAAATGGAGAAGAAGAAGAAGAATTGGATTAAGATTAACGAATCTGAGAAGTAACCTTTCGCTTTTTGCTCATTTGGGTAGCCATTTTTGCAGATTTAGCTTGGGGCGGCAAGAACACACGCACACAGTGAATGAATACTGAAACCCTAGTTTTTTATGTTCGCGGAGAAATGCTTGTGGACTCAGGGGCATAGTTAACAAGGCCCCATTTGTTTTAGATTTTTTTTTTTTGAAAAACAAAACTATTTTATTATTTTTTTCATTTAAAAAAAAATCAATTTTTACCCTAAAATCAATTTTTACAAGTGATCTATTGATCGTGCTTAACCCTCCAGCCGAGCTTCGTTTATTGCTTACAGCAGACAACATGGATATTGCTTATCATCATGGTCTTTTTTTTTTTTTTTCAAGTGATTTATATGGGTTGTAAACAAACTAAAATGACTCTAGATTTTTTTTTAAAATCACTAAAAAAAATCTCTAGATTCTTTTAACACAAATTTCATATTTTTTTTAACTGAAACAAACGCACCCCAAATCATGTGAACCAGTCCACTTTATGGTTTTGGTTTATGAACCAAACAATTTGACTTAATACTAGTTTTATGTGAAAAATGGGTCTAAACTGGTTCTTCGTAGATCCTGGGATGGATTTAAATTTTTCCCGAATTACTTCGAAAGAGCTGACCACCAAAGTCTCACCATGTGTAGGATTTTCTTTTGTTACATGAGAAAGGAAAATATAGAGGGGGGATTACATCCTTACAAATGACACCCCAAGAGCATTAGCTAGCAAAGTTGATGACATACTAGAAGGAGCCTAGTGAAGTACGATCAGAGGATCTACGTTAATAGCTCTCAAACGAAAATGATGTGAAAATCATGTTCTCGATATTTGGTCAATAGTATAAGTTGACTTAAAAGGATATACTAAAAGTAGTGATCGAAACTTTTCAGGACTAAAAGTAAAAAAAAATCTAGTGTGTAAAACAAAATTTTTGGAATATCAATAGGTACCAAAAACATATTTTATTGTTGTTGTTGTGTCCATATTAAAAAAATTGATTGAGTGACTCCATTTTACAACCTTAAACAAGCAAAGTTGTTGCAATTTTGGTTTTCATAACTTAAAACCATGGTTAAATAAGTTGTTGGTAGCTATACAATTTTTAAATTTCGCCTTTAGTCCTTTTGAATTTTCTTCAAATTTTGATCCTCTTAATATTTTTCATCATTTTGAATTTTTCTTCAAATTTTAATCCTCTTAATATTTTTCATCATTTTTTGTCACTACTTTTAATTTAGGTCATGTGTATCCTTCATATTTTTAACGAGTTTTAAAAAAATGTTTAAAATATTATAAGAATTTCTTCCAAAAATAATTTATAACTTTTTAAACAAAAAAAACATGAATTAAATAAGAATCTCTTCCATTTCTCAATTAGATGAACAATATGTATTCAAGGATAACATTCTCCGAATTGTGGTGTCTACCAACAATGGATTAGTACAAAAGTTATTACTCTTAGAATGTCATAAACGTAACTAAGATGCCACACTGCTAGAGTGGTGGTTCAATTTTACAATTTGTGCGACAGTATGTCATTTCCCAATCAGGACCCTACATTTGAACCTTAAGGACAAACAAAGTTGATTTAAAGGGGAAGGTATTGTAATGAACCTGCTAGGACGACAAAGCCAAGCAGGCAAGAAACTATCTGAGTCACACAAAGCAAGCCTGCAGTAAGCAATGTCTCAGTTAATTTCAATTTTCGTTCCATGGTTGTAATTGCCTTCCAAAGCCTTGATTAGCACGACTGTAGATTAAAGAAATCGCCTCGATTGTTTAGCCATAAAACTCCTTACTCTTTTAGAATCAAAATGAGGTGCAGTAAATGAACAAAAAACTGAATGGTATTGAGAAGAACAATTTAATTACTCACATGCTAAAAAATATAGTCATTGAGGTTCATATGAAACTCTTTGATCAATGCTTCTACGGTTGTAGGTTTATCCTGTCAATTTTACATAACCGAGCCTATGCAAAAATGTTACGTGCTAAATAAGGAATAATTAAGGACTAAAAAGACATGTAAGCTTCCATTAGCCGTGACATCGCAAACAAGTAGGAGGTCACCCTTACAACGACACCACCCAAGTAACTGAACCAAATTTCAGTGGTGAAGCTGGCCTATGTTGGTGATTTCAGAATTCAGACACAAATTCCCCCAGCCTTTGTTTTGATTCACCGGAAACTTTCTTAACAGCTACGATAAGATTTATTTCCAAAATTGTAGAGAATGTGATCCTTGCTGATAAAGAATAGTATGTCCTGAAAGGTTTGCATACAAGTACATCGCATTTTAGTTGTACTTGTAGTGCCTCTTATATTGATCATTGTATATTTAAAATGTGATCAATTGTTGTAAAATGGATTTTATGGGATTAGTTGATTTCAAAACTAAATGAAGTTATCTTCATATTGCTTTTTTCAGATCAGCTTAGTATAATGTACTCAAAGTAGCAACAGTATTCCAATAACTTGACTATATATAGAAACATGCACCTAATTACAAAATGAATGACAACACCTGTAACAAATCACCTCATGCCAGCATATAATTTCAAAATCAATAGCAGCACCTGATTTCAAGAAGCTTGCCAATAACTTTCAAATTTTGTGCATTTCTCACTAATGCAATCAAGGTAAAGGACAAAAAATCGAAGAATCCTTGTCCAATTTCAATTTCAATGCCTACATACTCGAAAAAGACAATACTGTACACATCACTGTCCTCCTCGCCGGCAACACGTTTCAAACACATTGTTGTTTCGACAATGAAAGTTGTTTCGACAAATTTCAATACAATCTGCCAACTGCAGGAATCAAAGGAAACCCAAAGAGTATGTTTAAGAAACAAACTGATCATTATATGAAAGTGATAAATCCTACTTGAAAACTTAAAAGGAGAAAACTTAGATGGATCACACTATATCATAAGAAAATAGCCAAAATCCAATGATTAGAAGCCCTTAGGAGTTCAAATTACTTGCCTGCCAACGACATCGAAACAGATTCCAATACTTTGGAGTTCACATCACATTTCAACACTTGGCCTCTTACTGCTATTTCATGAGAACAATTTTAATATCCACAAAATAGAAATCTTACCCAACCACATAAAACACTCAGATATATTCACTACTAGAAAATTTCATAGCAACAATAAGTATAATACTAATAACATGAACAAATGGATGAGTAGTTGAGTACAAATCCTCCAATGCAAAATAAAACAAACTCACATCAACAAACTCAAATATGAAGTAGATAGATATAAATTGCATGATGTTGATGAGTGTAAAGAGAGATGATCAATCATTTTACCGAGACCTGCATTAACACGCACTCCTCAAATCCCTCTACCTCTTCCATTGGCCTAGCAGCATGCACCGTCGTTTCCTGGCTCCAGAGAGAATCACAACCTCTGCTTCTCCTACGAGCCTCCATTCTCATCCACGAGTTCAGATGAAATACAATGTGATAGATAAGTTAGATTTGCCTCATCAAACAACTACTTGTCTAAGCTTCCATTAGCCATGAAATCATACACAAGTAGGAGGTCACCTTTGCATCAACACCACCTGAATAACTGAACTGAATTACGGTGGCAAAGCGAGCCTATGTTGGTGACTTCAGACACGAATTCCCTCGGCCTTTGTGTTGATTCACGGGACATTTTCTAAAAGCTACTTGGATCTTTTATTTTGACAATGTCCCTTTGTAAACTCTGCCAAAACCACCCGTCCCAAATAACTCTTTTTCCTGGAAACCTTCAAACCCTTTGTAGCTTTGTTGAGCTCTAGGACTCAGAAGCATCAACGTGGCCCGATTAATTCAAGCTCCCACGCTTCTATGACATTAGCATCATTAATTTTTTTTTTGAAAAGGTAAATAGTAAATACCAAATGCTACAGAACACAAATACACAATGCAATAACAGAAGTTGTAACTGAAATACCAGCTATCAAAGAAGTTGTGGGAGTGAACATAAATCAAGGGGTGGTGCTGTTCCATTGACTTTAAAGCTCCAAGCATAAGATGTAATGAGAGAGCTAGCAAGCATATCAGTTGATGCAGAGAATCCAACATACAAGTGTCATGAAAGAATAGGTGATATTAGTTTATATAAGCATGAATGCTCTAGTCCAACTGTTTTGAATTTTTAACAATAAAAGTCCTATGCTAGCCTAAACATAAATATTTTTTTAGCACCAACAACACCTCTGATAGATGGCGTGTTCAACAGACTTGTCCATGTTGGACATAGACACAATTACATTCAACTAATTCATTTTCATTTTTTTTAAATGATGAAGTTATTAGTTTTCTTTTCGACCTCAAACTTCTTTTACCTTAGCTCAAATCAATTGAGCTACCTAACCCCATTTTCAATTAACCTATCGTCTGTTTTTTTTTTTTTTTTTGACAAGAATGATTTTGTGAAGAAAGAAAATAAAATAAACCTAATTTAAACTGGGTAATTGATCTCAAGTGATTGATAACTTTCATCAAAATCACAGAAACAAATTGTTTAGGAGAACCTGATTTCAAGTTAGATAGAAAAATTCTTGACTAGACCTTATTTGCATACTGACCAAACTCCAAATTATTAGGGGGTCCTTCACCTAGGTAAGTAGGTTAAAAAAAGCCTAATTTAAAAACAATGGTAGATTAATTAATTTTGTAAGATTCAGTTGAAAATCAATACATAAAATTAATTTTGTGAGAGAGAAAGATTTACCCTAATGTTCAATACAGTACATACATTAATTAATTTTGTAATTCAATCAATTTATTTTTCAACTTAAACGGTTCAATTTAAAAATAAAAAATAGAATGAAAAAATAGTAAATAGTAAAATATAAAAGAAATAATTAGTTTTTAGTTAATTACACGATTTTATTACCGTTGGAAGGAAGCTTCCCGGGGTTCAATCAAGGTTACTTATGTTTAACTAGACAACAACACCAAAACCCTAACTAACAAAAACACATTTATTCTTCCATTACATTCTTATTCACCGCTTGTGTCTTTGTGTTGGTGTCTTTTTGTATTCACAAAAAACCTTCCTTTCACAAACCTTCCGATCAAAACCTAAAATGTGTCAAGGCAAAAGGAAAGTGATTCAAAGTGTTGGATTCAAGGCAAAACCATTTTCCATCAAAGGAAAATGTGCCAAGAAGAGAAAATTTGTTTCAGTTAATGTGGTCGCAAAGAATATCATGATGATAGAGTCGGAAAAGGAAAAAGAAGAAAGAGTTCATGATCATCAATCTCCTTACAAACAACTTGTTGGTCCTTTTATTGATGATCTTGAAGTGAAGAAAACGTTGTCTAATTGGAGACAAATGAAGGGTCAAGGTCGACAAGATCAAAGAGAAGCGGCTCGACTCGAACTCGAGAAGATCCAAAATACCGCTTGTTTTAATGAGAGCATAGATGTTATGTATGATTTTCACAAACTCATTGGATGTTCCAACTGATCTTGCCCTTGTTTCAATTGCACCAACATGAGAGAAACAAGAAGTAATTCATCAATAGTTGTTTAGGGTTTGGATACATGTTTAATTAACCAAAGACTGTTTTGGTTTTTTTTCCTTTTGTAACTCTACTGTCATGTATACATTCTTAACTAGTTGATCACAATTGTTGTAATAGCAGTGTCCATTTTTTTTGTTATGTTTCTTGTGTGGCACTCCTTGTATCTACAACATTAATCTTGTTATATGAATGTATATAGTATTTTTTTTTTAAACAATGTATTGGATTACCTTAATGGGTGTTTTGGTGTTTGTGATTAGTTGTGAGTGTGTGACTTGTTTATTTTCTTGAATTTTTTTGAAAGCCCGTGAGGGTACCCAAACAAACGCTACAAAGTTAATTAAGAGAAAAAAATAATCAAAAAAATACTCCTAACTCAAAATTGGAGGATATTATTGTTAATATTATTGCTAGATTGGAATAAAAATCTTATTTATCAGTTATTATTACTATAGTTTTATCTTAATGATATAATAAAATCATCGATTCAAGATTTTGTATATCTATATATACAAGTAAAAAAAATATACAAATCAACAAATATATTTTGTTATATTTTAATCATTAAAGAATCCAACTATATATCTACAATTCAATTAGATTTTTTTGTATCTTACTAATTTACTGAATTTATTTTAATAATTCATTGATCCAAAAAGAAGTAGAAAATTCCTAGACCGTGTGTAAAGCTAAGGAGGAAATATCAATTCCAAACTCAACCCCCAAGCTCTTTCTTATGCAACAACTCAACTAATAAGAAGTTATATAAATTGTCATATATAATGATACATATACAATAAGGAACTAATGATGCCATAGAAGCCATTTAGAAGTGCTTATACTCTGAAACCATCAAACTTTCAACAAATGAGTCTAATTTTCACGAAGTAAATGAACTTGTATATGTATTGTAAAATAATGACAAAGTACCACGACAAGCCAACACCACGACTAAGTACATAAGGGGGAATAGGGTAGCATTACCAAATCTTGATGCTGCAATAACTATCTCAGTTGACTGTCCTCAGAGATTGAAGAGGTAAAACCTGATACCCAAATTAAAAGAAATTTAAACTTATACCCTATAATTATTAGAAATTGTGAAATTACAATATGAGGATGAGGATAGTCCACAGAGAAATTTTGCAAGTCAAAATATATATAGTCCACAATGCCATAATGATCATGGAACACATTGGCATATACAAAATATTGCTACGCCTAGCTTTTGTGATCGTTATGTTATATCCAAAAATATATAACAACTATACCCATTCAAGTTAGTCTATATTATTTTGTTAAAAAAAAGGGAAAGATTAAAGCAAGTCTCAACAATTAGGACAAGGCAATGATATTTTTATAATTAATTGATGACAACTTTTGTAATAATCTTACTTTTTCATCTTCTTATTGATTAAAAACAATAGAGATAAAAAATGAAGAAGAAAGATAAAAACATCACATAAATATAAGAGAAAAAATTATCATAAAATAGTTGTATAAATATCATTTCTCTCTCGTCAAAGAGAAGCAGCAATAATTGCAAAAGCATCACCAACATTGAAAGAGTGATACCCCCGTTGAATTGAAATGGATATGAAATTTTGTCAAGCACATATGTACAAAATGTTAATTGAAAAAGTCTCTCACCTCCTATTCTGTATTGTAAAAAAGAAGGCTCTTTGTTGGGAAGTGTGACATCTAAGATGCCTTTAAACATATCAACACTTTGGTGATAATGGGACATGATATTGATCAACCACAATGTCACAAGTGTGTAAAATGATAAAAAATCTTTGTGAGAGAAAAGAAAATTATAATTTTTTATCATTTTGCACACTTGTGATATTGTGGTTGGCCAATATCATATGACATTGACACCTCAATGTCACCAAATTGCTACCCATTCAACCTTAGCTTTGTTAGTAGACGTTGAGTAAGAAAAATGGGTCTCAACACTTGAAACAAAAATATTAATCAAATAAATACTACAAGACATTTTAGTTTTTTCATTATAAAAGATTCTTTTAAAATCCTTTCAAATCCTAATTGGACGCTCCCTCTAAATTAAACCCATATGCTTATAATAAACCTCAACCAAAAACACTATTTGTTAACAATAGACATAATATATAAACCTCAAATGGAGCTTACCAAAAGATCACACATATGATATAGTTTTGGAGAGTTCTTTCATAATATGGAGTTTAGTTTGAACACCCATATCTTGTAGAAAAAGCTAATTCAAAATATTTATAATGAATTTTAAATAATTAAATATAAAAAAAAATGACATGACACTAGATAATTGAAACATATGCTCAATCAAACTTTAAAGGTATGTCAATTTTCACATATAACTTTACAAATTGGTTTTGCCTAATGCTTATAAGTAAAATAATCTTGATCAAAGACAAATTTATTACTTTCTATTATTGAATCAATAAATCATATTATAATAGAAAAACCACTAATTCACATTTTATGTAAAACTTATCTCACTTGTGTAATATAAAATAACATTAACCTACCAAATTTTATGATTTATCATCTTGTAGGCACCACATCATGGCAACAACCAATTAAAAACTCCATATCAAAAGGTTCACATTATAAAGTCCCTTTTCCCCACCAAATTTGTTTTCTTTCACCTCAAGTACTTTTCAAATAAAAATAGAAAATCATTTAAATATATTTTTTACAGAAATAGCACATCATTTCCAAAAGTATATTAATAAATACTTTTTCTTTTTTATCTTCTTTTCTACATTGCACTCATTCTAGAGAGAGAGAGAGAGAAAATACAGCAGTAGATGCAACTTACCCAACTCACCTCTCACATGTACCAAGGCTTTAAGGCTATCCAAAGAAAATTTAATCCCACCTTCTCACCACCACAAAACCATATAACAAATCCTTTATGCTCCTCAAAAAAAACTTCAAAAATTTTCCTCAAAATTGCAATGATTTGATCCCTTAATAATACTACACAAAAAGCAAAATGAGTTTCACCCTAAAACCCATATTTCTTTCAATTATTCTAGCTTTATTTACTAATCTTAACCCACCTCATTTTGCAGAATCCTCTTCAGATTACACTACATTGGTCTACAAAGGTTGTTCAAAAGAGACTTTTATAGATCCAAATGGAATATACTCACAAACACTTTCTACACTCTTTGGTTCACTAGTTTCACAATCCACAAAAACAAAGTTCTATAAAACCACTACTGGTAGTGGCCAAAACAGTATAACTGGTTTGTTCCAATGCAGAGGGGATCTCACCAATTCTGCTTGCTACAACTGTGTAAAGACACTACCAATTTTGTCCAACAGAATTTGTGGCAAAACCATAGCTGCAAGAGTTCAACTTCTTGGTTGTTATCTACTATATGAAGTTGCTGGTTATACCCAAATATCAGGTATGCAGATTTTTTATTTTTTATTTTTTATATCAACTAGTGTACTGTTTAAAGTATTAGTGGTGGAAAATGGGGTTGTTAGTGGTCATGGTTTTTTAATGTAATCACACGCGTCGGACACACACCTGTCGGGTCAGACACCAGACACATCTTCGATCAAAAGTGTGTGCGTGCGCTTCTCGTTCTCTTTAATTTAGGGTGAGTACTCTAGTGGACCTCCTTCTTCAAGGGTCCACACTAGTCCACCGTGGACCGGTGCTTAAAATTAGCAGAAATTTTAACGAAAGTCGACAATACTATTCGAAAATTAAAAGTCATGATACTTATCATATCTACGGCTAAGATGGTGACTTCATTGTTGTCTGTACTCGATTCAATACGAGCTTCATATTTATTTTCCATTATTTTAATCAAACTGATCAAAAAGACGAGGATCATTTAACATCTACTACCAAGAGACGACTTCAGTCATAGCTGAAGTTTTACACATTTTTTGTCCATAGGGGACCACTTACGAAGGAAGCCTATAGTAGAATTTCTCTAATCAGTCAATTTAGTCCCAACTATTTTGACAGATTTTATATACTTCATACACTACTTATTATCTTAATTGAATGGCTAAATTGAAAAGGGGAAAATTATTATTAATTAAAGTGACATTAATGATTATAAATTTCTCGAGAGAATTGGAACTCTGTCACTATGAGCTTACAAGACCGAACTATTTCGGATGAGTTGACAAGTTTTGTACAAATGTTAGGTATGCAGATGCTCTATAAGACTTGTGGGACAACAAATGTTGCGGGAAGTGGTTTTGGGGAGAGAAGAGACGCTGCTTTATCAGCGATGGAAAATGGGGTTGTTAGTGGTCATGGTTTTTATACAACTAACTATATGGCATTTTATGTTTTGGCACAATGTGAAGGTGATATTGGTGACTCTGATTGTGGACAGTGTGTAAAAACTGCTGTTCAGAGAGCTCAAGTTGAATGTGGCAACTCTATTTCTGGTGAAATCTTTTTGCATAAGTGTTTCATTAGTTATGGCTATTATCCTAATGGAGTTCCTTCTAGACATTCTTCATATTCCTCATTTTCTTCAGGTAAGAACTAATGTTTAACACCTACAGATTGAACCAAAATTTGGTGTTGGGAAAAGGTGAAAATAAGTGTCGATTTGTATGGTAAATTTTGACTAATGTTGGTTAATTTAACAATGAGTAAATATCTAAATTAGTCAATAAAATTGTTGTATATTATCAATTCAGTCCATCACATTATAGATATTCCAAAATGATCACCAGAATTGTACAATTTTGATCAAATCCGTTGCTCGGTTGATATTTGTAGGACTAGAATGACATTAAGTTTGTAATCTCAGAGATGAATTTGAAACTAAGTGACCTGTTGTCTGCGATGCATTTGATGATAATTTCAAACCGAGGGACAAACTCGATTAAAATTTTGTAATTCTAGTCATCATTTTGAAATATTGATGATGTGGAATACTAGATTGATTAAAATAATCCTGCTCCCTAAATTTTCCAATGATTAAGGAAAAGGTACTAGTCTTCTATCTAAGTATGATCATATTGATTTGATGCAATGACAGGGCAAGATCCAGGGAAAACAGCTGCTATAATACTAGGAGGAATTGCTGGAGTGGCTTTTCTAGTTATATTCTTGCTATTTGCTAGGAATTTGACAAAGAAACACAATGGTATGTATGAGTTATTTATGAAGTCTTATGTTTATATTATAGTCTCATGTTTTGCTTCTTATTTACTCATTTTGCAATATCATTTTATCTTCCACAGATTATTGATGGCATGCAGAAAATGATTTGTGACAAGGTTGTGATGAACATTTGCTTACATTTCAGCTTATTTATAAGGATGAATGAAAGCTGGAAATTTTTGTGGTAAATAGAGCTTGACTGGTTTGGTACAGAAAGAATATCAGATGCTTCAATGTAATTATTGTTGTAATTACATAGATCTTCTGGAAGTGCTAAATGTTCAGAAGGGTTGATATTATTTGACATTCCTTAGTGGATGAAAATTTTGGGCCATATCCCTCGTTGAGCCATGTGGGTGACACTATTATTTTCCCTCTTCAATTTTCTAGTTTTTCATTGACTTTAATGCTTTTGGAAAGTTTTTGTTTTTGAGCAATGCTTTTGGAAAGTTGCAAGTTGCATTATCCCTAGCTTTATTATGTCTTTCTCTACCCCTCAAATACATTGAACCATATAAGTTAAGGTTTCTTTTTCCTTTTTGATTGATGCTAATTGGAGTGAACTTGTTTTTGTGTATGCTAAAAATTTGGTTGGACGTAATAATCCACAATCGGTTGGGATAATCCTAGATTCCTACCTATAACAAGATTAAAAAAGTCTCATGGTTAAAATAAATCAAATTAATATTTACGTATTTTAATTATTCAAGGAAATGAGCATTTTACTTTTCTATGCATACACTTTTGGTCTCTTAATTTTTCTCCGTTCTATTTGCGAGCGGATCCTCTCAATCCTATGTCTCTACAGCAGCCTCTCAATCTAATAAATAAACCATTAGATACATCCAATGGTTGATAGGGAAAGACAATAAAATGGTGAGAAAAACAGTCTTAAACTCCAAATTAATTATTTTCACGTAAAATCCGGTTGCATTTATTTCATAATTCTAAAAAAACAAACTGTGCAGGTTGTAATAGACGGTGCTTGAAACTTAAACAGTCCAATCACAATCTTCTTTAGCGACGAATTACATCATGCAGCTTGCTTCTCATAAAACTATAAAAAAGAACAGCCCTTTAGACATATTCTAAATCCTTAAAATCATTTTACATTTTCATCTTTTAAGTTACAAAAATTAAAAACTTTAGTCTCTTAAATTATAAATGTTAAACATTTTGATTCCTTAAAACATTTATTGTTTGTAACTTATGAGAGCAAAATGTGAATTACGTGTAATTTAAATGACCAAGATAGAACGAAAACAATTTAGAGTCTGTTTGATTCAAGAATTAAAAGGGTAGAGAGATGAGGGATTTTAATGGAGGGAGAGAGGAGGGAAGATATTTTAATTAAAAATGTGTTTGGTTTGCAAGGGAGGAAAGATATTTTAAAATTATTTTACTGTTTTACCTTTAAATTTAATTAAATAAGGATAATAAAGTAACGAAACAATAACGATGTGATCGATAACAACACGATGTAGACGATGGAATAATAGATTAATAATAAGGCTGTTACAAGTAGTAATAAAAGTTGTTAAAGGGAAAAATTGTTAATACTGTAATAAGAAATACAAGTTGTTACAAAGATAATATAACCGAATAACGATAAAAGTTGTTACAAGATAATATAACCTATAACCTAATAATAATAATAATAATAATAATAATAATAATAATAATAATAATAATAATAATAATAATAATAATAATAATAATAATAATAATAATAATAATAATAACAACAATAACA
>Ga0315915_1003739_pt1 | contig 19272 bp, 13 predicted proteins | sample MpolbnodulesMG_FD_207738 | JGI IMG/M metagenome (GOLD analysis project Ga0315915, IMG submission 207738) | Medicago polymorpha root nodule microbial communities from Los Angeles, California, United States - branched nodules | ecosystem: Host-associated > Plants > Roots > Nodule | place: USA...
TGATCAAAATCACCAATGATCTTTTGCCTGATATGGTTGTTGTCCTATGAAGGATCAATTTCAAATGCATTCCTAGTCTGAAGGAACATTGCTGCAGGCATAGCTGTTATTCTTGTCTTGATGTAGAGACACAAACAGAGTAGTGGAGATAGTGGTTGTACAATTCGTACAATTGTCCTTTGTCAACGCTCTTGAGAGAACAAGCATCCAATGCTTTCAAATCCTTTCAAATTGGTCGTTGCTTCACTCTTTCAGTCTTTTGCAATGCTAGACGTGATTAAATCCATTGAATACCCATTGAAACTTTAAGTCTCTCATCTTCTGATGAACTTCAACTTCTGATGATATTGCTTCTGATGAACTTGCTTCTGATGACGTCGTCACTTCAGAAGCACTTGACTTCAGGAGCACTTCTCTTCAGATGCTTCAAGCTTCATTCTAGTTGATTCCTTTGCTCTCTTTTGTTCTTTCAGAACCTTATAAGATATAAAAAAAAATTGTCTATGGTCCTATACACTTGAACAAATATTAGCATATCCAATTGACAATTTTTAGTACTATATTATCATCAAAATTCTTAAAGGGTAATGTTAAACACATTTTGTTTAAACAGAATACACCTATGCTCTCTTTCTAGCTGACCGTTATGATCTTTATCCCTGGGATTCCATGATTCATAACATGGTATCAGAGCGATACCCTAGGGATGAAGATGATGATGCTTCCGCTTGCGATTCAGCGTCCGATGAAGATGAAGATTCTGGTGACGATGAAGTTCTCACAACTTCAGCAAACGTTCTGGAGAATTCGGCTTCTTTCGATGACATTGTTTTCGGTAGTTTTGAGTCTCCAATTATTCTGGTTTCTACTCCTTCGATTGAACCAAAATTCGATGGATTCTCCATCAAGATTGGTGAGATTTCTTGTGCTATCATTGATCCTTGATGCAACATCATCACTGAAGATGATTTTGTGTTCATTGATTCACAAGAAGATGAGAAACTGCAGGTTCTTGAACCTGAATTTCATTGTTTCTGAAGTGTCGGAAGAATTCGTCATTCACACAGCTCTGGTGAGATTGAGGAGCATTGTTTACGACGTCACCGCTGTGAGGCCTTTTGCCTCGTGGTTGTTCGTCGGAAAACAGGATGAACAACTTGTTTTCGCCGTCAACAATCAGCTTCGCGTTTTCGAACTACATGACGAATCAATCGTCGTTTTCGATCCCGACGGAAGATTTGGTTTGTGTTTGCATTTCTTCGTTTTTAAAGCTCTCCAACAAATCTGATTCCGTTTGTGGTGGATACCTTGGGATAGAGGAAAGAAAAGCTTTGTTTTTGTTCGATTCAACACACACATTACAGAAACTCAGTTTTTTGGCTGCTTTCTGCGTTCCAATTCAGCTTTTCGATAGATCAAGAACACAAAACGCAGGTTTAGGTTTTCTCTCTGCACATCAATTTCAGTTCTATATTTTTCGATCAGAGAATTTTCCTTCACATTTGGAGATGCACTTCCCTATAATCGCGTTCACAGAATCTTTTATACTAAGCACTTTTTTGGAAAAGCCGTTTCTTCATTCCGATTTTGGAGGTGTATGGTTTCTGTCAACATCATAGAGTTCTGTAGAAATTCTTGTTTGCAGAATTCTGTTATGGAGAAGTTTGTTTGATTTTGTGTTTGGAAAAACGCTTTTAGGAAGAATGTGTTTGGTATAAGCTGTTTTTGACAAAGCACATTTCAAATAAGTTCTTTTACAAACGCACTTCTGAAGAGGCTGATTGAGGAAGTTAGGTATCATGAAAGAAGAAGCAGAAGCAAGCGTTTCAAATAAGTTTCAAATAAGCAGAAGCAAATGTTTCAAATAAGTTTCAGACTATCACAAGGCTTGGGCATTCTCACTGCTTGGGCTTGGGTCTCCTGCAGATTGGTCTTGTGTTACAACATAGTCTCTTGCTTAGTTTACCCCCATTTTCATAGTTCCATCAGTATAGTTAGTTAGAGTGTTAAGAATTGTTTGGTTTACCTTTTTTTTTTTTTTTTGCATTTCATTTGTCTTCTACTTTCATTGTATTTCAAACTCAAATTGGTAAATTTCTCACTTTGAGTTTGAGGGGGACTATTAGACTATAGTTAGTTAGAGTGTTTGAGAAACTTGGTTAAGAGTTAGTTACACAACTAAACTCTATATATAGGAACACTCATGTATCATTTCAATTATCTTTTTATCAAATCCAGTTTACTCTACTATGAGTCAGTATGAGTATCTCCTACATGAATACACCTATGCTCTATTTCTAGCTGATCACTATGATCTTTATCCTTGGAATTCCATGATTCATAACACTTTGAGTACGAGTAATGTAGTTAGATAGTATTGGGCTAGTTAGGTGATTGTAACTTGTAAGCCCATTTACAATGTTGTATAAGTATGCGTTGAAGCTATGAATTAAAATAAGTTGTTGCATAATCAATTTTATACTTTCCCTCTCCTTCACACTTTACCTTCCTTCTCTCTTTGTATGCAAATCCCAACATAATCTCCGTTAATTTATAGAATTAACGTCACCCATTCAATTATGATTGTTATGTCATGCTTCAATAAATTTGAGGTTTCACTACATCTATAGACTATAGAGCATGTGATTCACTTTCACTACATATGTTATGGCAACAACAAAATCTACTCTCACTGTCCTAAACACTTACTCTATTTAAAGTTTGAACAATCAGATATAAAGCTAAAGAAAGTGTTTGAACTGAGTTTGATAATCCAGAAATGGTTCAGAATTTTACAAAAAGAGAACCCAAGTTATTGCATTTCATATACCTACCATCTACCATGGTAAAATACTATTAAAACAAACTTTTTCTACATTACACATGTACTATTCTAGTTTAAAGTTTACTAAATTTAAGAATTTTGTACTAAGCATTTGGCAGAAGCTACAAACATTCAGAAAACAGCAAAAAACATAGCTCGACCAAAATTATGATATGTTATGTGTTTGCTACAACGTAATCAAATTACGACTTTTCATTCTTAAAGATAGAGAATCTTTCTATGTCAAGAACACATTTGAATGTTGATTCTCCCAAAAGATAAGTTTTCTGAGATTCGGACACTTGATCACATGTTTAAGGTACTTAAACTACTTACCACACAGATAATTCATAAAACCAATTTGATAAAGAGGAAATCATATGGTCTAGTTTTTTAGTTTTTTTTTTTTATCTATTTAAAGTTTTGAAAAATTTATAATAATATTTGTCAATTTGCTGGATCTAAATTTGTTTGGAGTGGATCGGTTTTTTATGTTGGTCTTAGACAATGTTTTGTTTAAAATATAATTTTAGTCCTTGTAATCTTGCCTATGTTTAGCTTTGCTATGCATAGCTAGTCGCAAACCCGGATAAAAGAAGATGGTTGTGTTAAGCTTGGGCAGCAAACGTAATATTTTGTCAAATCTCTAACATGAAATCGAATACGTGATAGTTGGAAGGTTAGGTCATTGCCCGGAAGCAACGCGTTGTGCAATTCGAATGTAGTGTCAAATAAGTAATGGTTGCAACATTGTCGTCTAGATGCAGTGAAAAATAAGCAAGAGTTATCATATAGATAGAATATATAGACAAGTAACTCATTTTTGTGATCTAGAATCGTAAACTCATTAGTCGTTAGTTTTTAAGAGTTAAATCAAGAGTTTGGCAAAGTGCAACTAAGAGATAAATAAAATGATACCAACAATCATTCAAGCGAGGGATTAGGTACTCTTGATTGATTCCACCGAAACTCATTAAACACTAGATTCCAACCACCTAATTAGTACTCAGTAATACATAAATATAGTTGCAATTAATTAAATTATAAAATACAATTTTGTATCCTAGGAATATGAATTAACTTAAAGTGATCCACCGTTTAATTCAATAAAACTACAAGTGGAAAAAAATCAGTGACAAGTTTCTTATGCGTTAAGCATAGCATGCCCTTTTCTGCTGCTTTTGTTGGTAAACAAAAAGCACAACCCACTTTGACGTAGAATTTATGAACATCAAAATAACTAATCCAAGAAAAAAAAATAAGGATTGTTTATAGTAGAGGATCAAAGGCTCCACAAAAGAGGAGGGAAAACACTACATTATAAAAAACAACAAAAAACTAGAAAGAGAGGTGAGACCCATGTGTAGTACTACGAGTTAGACAAAGGATATAAAGGAAACTTTTGTTACTGTAGTGTTAAGCAAAGGGATTGAAACAAGAAATTCTTCCTTTTAGTTTGCTAGGAGTGAGTGAGCCATTCAAAATCTAATTTACTTTGACAAATTAAAGTAAGCTCTTTAAATCAACATCTTCTTCATGAAGGAAAGTACCAAAACTTTTTTAATAATGGGGTACAAGAAAATGCACGCTGCAGTAGTACATCTTAGCTGACTATATGTCCATGTTAGATTGTGATTTTGCTTTCTTCATTTCCCTTTTATTTCTTTTATCAAATTCAGTTTCAAAAAAAAAAAAACGAAAATTAAAAGTAGCATAATAGCCCAACTAAGTGCATGTTTGATTTTGTAGTAATGAAAATAAATACTTTTGAAAAAAAAATGATTAAAAATAAAATCATTTATGTTTGAATACATTGATAAATTTAAAAATTGATTTTATGTCACCGTAAAAACAAGAATTCTAAGCTTTTGAGTAAAATTGGATGTAGAGCTGAAATCAATTTAGGACCTAAAACCAAACATAAACATAGGCTGATCGTGGTAGATAATTAACCTATTAAAGATAAAAGAGAATTAAGCTTCAGCTTTAGAAAGATTTGCAGCATGATACAAAGTGAGTCTGAGTCATCTATCCATTGATAATTCAAATTCATAATAATGAAAGAAAGGAGGACAAAAACATATATCATACTATATGATAGTTAAATGATATGGAAAAGAAAACTTTAAAGCAAATTAAGCAAAAGAATATTTAAAAAGGAAAATCAACGATTATTGTTTTTTTTAAGGTTAAACACCTTTATATCAAGAAATCAAAGCAGAATAGAACAATGGCCAGATCATAAGGTTTGGCACATTTTTATTTTTAAGGTTAGTTAGCTATTAATTTAGAAACTTAATTTCATTCCCACGCAAATAAAGCTAGAGTTATCTAAGAATCGATACAAAGATCTCACAATCACATGAGAGACTTTTTCCAATAAAAAGTAACAAATCAATTGGGTGAAATTCTTGGTCAGAAAACTATAATTAGTTTTAAATATAATGAATTAATTAAGAATACTAATTAGTTTGGCATCATTGTCTATATGATTTGATATATGATTTTTTATTTTTTTTTAAGAAATGATTTGATGAGTAATGTTTGTGTTCACAAATACAAATCTAAACTATTTAGGAGCATACACATAAATTGAAAGAAAAAGTAATTTTTTTTTTTAAATAAGAAAAAGAAAAATTATACAACAACAACCAAGTCTTATCCCACTAAATGGGGTCGGCTACATATGACGTCATAGTGTTCTATCATAAATCAAATTTGGATCCAACTCATTGACCTCTAAATCCATTCTAATGGTTTCTCTGATAGTTTTCCTAGGTTTTCCTCTACCTCTTTTAACTTGACTCTCCTCCATTTGATCTACTCTCCTTACCACGGCATTTACGTGTCTTCTCTCTATATGCTCAAACCATCTAAGCCTATTTTATGCCAACTTTTCTACTATAGGTGCTACCCCCCACTCTTTCTCTCTCTAATAATGTCATTCTTAATCCTATCATGTCTAGTCTTACCACTCATCCAACGTAACATCCTCATCTCTGCTACACTAACTTGATTCTCCCGTACCATAGAACATCGCTGGTCTGAATCGATATTTTTTTATTATTATTAATGAAATATAATTATTTAATACCTCTCAGAAAAAAGTATGCAATTTTTTTTTGAGGAAAAAAAATTCTCTAATTTTATATGTATGTTAAATAATTTAGATTTATGGTTGTAATTATATAAAAGTTCTTTAATTTTATTATAATAATACAATAAACTATCTTCTCGCAAGATAATACAATTATCAAACATTTAATAAGAAGTCAAAGAAGAAACTTTGTAAAAAAAAGTCAAAGAAGAAACTAAATGATAAGTTTTATGTAAGGTGCTTTTCTTTAACAAAAAAAAGTTAAGGTGTTGAGCACATAATTTTTTTTTTAACTTACAAGTGTCTTGCATACACTTGTCATTTCCTTGTAATTAACTACTATCTAGTATTTGGGTTGTTGATTTCTTACTCGACAGGCGCCAAATCAATGTTTTTTCTTATTTTACCAGAAATTTGACATATACTTATTCCTTTCTTTAAGGAATCTTTCTATTTCTGCCACAAATGGATAGAGAGAATATTCCGGCATTTTCCCTAAATAAATTATTGTCTACTCGTTACTGTTTTTATTTTTTTATTTTTATAAAGATGCTTATAACTATATATTTCATCCGATTTCAAATGTAAGCAATTTTTCACTTTTTAGATTTTTTTTTGGTGGTGACTTTTTAGGTTCTTTTAATAAATGGTGTATGTGTTTTATAATATAGACCACATACATCATTTATTAAATGAACCTGAAAAGTGAAAAATTGTTTACATTTGAGATCGGAAGGAGTATAATATAGAGATAGGCGCTTTGTTAATGTGAGAAGAGTTTGGACTCATATTTTTCATGTCAAACAGAACCAACCCAACTCATTTATAAATTTATAAACGAAGTGATTTCAGTTGGGTTTCATTAAACATTACATTTAAAAATAAGCCTAAATTAATCTAATGGTCCCTCAACTAATTCCCAGTTTTCATTTTAGTCTCATAAGTTTTAAAATCATCATTTTGGTCCCTCAACTTTTGCTCCGTTATTCAATTTAGTCGCCACCGTTAGTTTTTTAATGTTTAAAATTTTTGATTTGATTTTAACCATTTGATTGCATGTCCATCGTATTTATAGTGAACCGTCAGCGCTTAATTTTTTCACTTTTCATCATCTTCTCCATTCTTCTTCCTTAAATCTTCATCAACCTTTTCCATAATTTGAAAGAAAAAAAGAACAAAAACTAATTAAATTCATAGATCCTTTTCTCAAATCAAACACATTCAGTCCTCTTCTCAAAATTTCTGCCATGGCCACCGTAACCACCAATGCAGTCACCGTCGCAAAACTCTCATCTCCTCTATAAAACCCATTTTTCAAATCTGAACCATACACATTCAAACTTTTCAATCCACACACTCATCTCCTCCTCCACCAATCATCGCTCTCGAACTTCATTCTCCTCCTCACTCCTGCTTCGTTATCTCTCCCATTTGTTTCATTGCTTCTGGTGCTAGAAAGATCTTGACCTCTGTTTTGGATCTTGAATCTTACTGTTAATCCAGAAAAAGTTTGACTGAAATGGTGATGAACAAAACCAACCAGCAAAACAAACTCTTTTCTTACGATAAATCTTCCTCTTCCTTCCCTTTATTAGACGTAAATTCTCTTTTCTTCTTCTTTTTCTTATCAACATCATCATCATCTTCACTTTTTGGATTAAAAAAAACTCTTTAAAAGAGATGGGTTAGTATTATTGATTCTGATGGGTTGTTTGTTGGTTTGTTTGAGAGAAAAATGTGGTGTTAAGCAATGAAAACATTTGTGGGTACGAAGGGAGGAGAAGAAAAAGTGGATAATAGATTATTAGTGGTGTGAGGAGAATAACATGGTGGTGACAATGAAAGAGTGTGCATGCTAATTGATCACGAGAGTGAATTCTCAATAACTGAGAATTAGTTTAAAGAACAAAAATGGAATGGATAAGTGATTGATTATGGATTGGGATTGGATTTATGTTTATGTGTTTGATTAGAGTCTGAATGTTTAGATTTTTTTTTTTGCTTTTTTTTTTTCTTTTTTTTTGGATTTTTTATGAGGATTGTTGATAATGAAGATGATATGAAGATGAGGTATAAGATAAAGAAATGGGCAAAAAAAGTTATTGATGGCATATCATAAGATATAATGGACCTTTACAATCCAACAATCAGTTTTTGATAAAAAAAAAAGATCGAACGATTAGAATTTAAAGTATTAATAAGGTCTATGGTGGACCAACATTGTTTGTATTCCACTATAGACATTTAAGGTTAAAGTTAACAGCGGGGGACCTTTTTGAATAACGAAGCAAACGTTGAAGGACTAAAATGATGATTTTAAGAGTTATGGGACCAAAATGAAAACTGAGAATTAATTGAGGGACCATTGGATTAATTTAGCCTAAAAATAATCTAGAAAATATACATGATTATATAACATTTTATTTCATGAAAATTTCAATATTTGGATTAAATTTTACATTTAAAAATTTTTAATACTTGGATTTACTTTAAACACTTTAGGATTAACACATAAAAAGACATAAACCATATATAAAAAGAAAAAATTTAACAAATATTGTGAAACAGATTGGTATTACAAGTTTGAAATCATGAATTTCTTACCCGACCCAAACCACTTCCGATTTGAACCTGTCGATTTGGGTTGGACCCAAACATAAACGGCTCAGATTAAATACATTTTAGATTGGTTTTTAGTCACTAAGATAAGTGGGTCACCCAGACCCATGAACACTTCTATCACCAAGAATATAATTCAAAATATAAATTCAAATGTTTAGCTTTCAACCACCACTTTTTCTTAATATACTAGCAAGCAAAGGGTAACAAAAACAAGTTCAAACCGAATCAATGACTTTTTTACCTCAAAACTAATTCAAATCAAATCGCATGTGAATATACCACTTAGTGTAAGATATTGGATGCGAGACCTAAAGAGCTTTTGCGATGAATCGGCAAGCTCTTGTTGGGAATTGGAATGCAACACGGTTGAGATTCGTGAAGCTACATGTTCTCATATCATATATTGGACTACGGGAAAACACACAAATAACCACATACATATTCATTTAAAACTTTAAGACATTTGATATAAATGTTGTTTCACGTTATGTTTTTCAATATTTATTTTTCCTCTAATGTGAGACTTCTAACTCAGTTGACATGCCAACAGTCTTCACTTTAGGCAAACCATCAACTCTGATATCACTATTAAATCATGAGAAGAGTTCGGAATCATCATATTGGACTAAAGGAAAGCACACAAATGACTTGGACACCACATGATCATCCAAAATCTTAAGACATTGAGTAAATTGGTTCTCTAACTTATATGTTTCTCAACATATACTTTTTCATCCAACGTGAGACTAGCTACTCACACTTAACACACCATCAAAAATGACAATATCATATCAACATGCTTGAATTGATGATGTATCATGCATCCAATTGTGAGCAAGTTTGAAGTCTGATTAATTATCTATCACAAAGATTAGAACCATCGTTGAAGGGATTTCGAAAGTTCAAAGCATGCAACTTAATAATGATTATGAAACCGTTGTTAATGAGTGATTTGGCAACCATTGGTTAAGAAATCAATATTGAAAAGTTGTTTTTTAATTCAAAATCACAACATTCAACACATTGATAATTTTGAAGTTGTATATAATATCAATGAAAATATTTAAATTTCGACTAAAGAATGAAAAGATTTTATTTTGACAATTGTTTCAAGGAAGAAATTAAACCTGGCCTCTTTACCATTTTATCATATCATATAAAGCTATCATTGCAAAAGGCAAATTAAAAAGACCTTTATTGATAAGTAAAGAAAAATTGTTTGTCAAACATGAAGCTTAGTATGTTAAGTATTGTCCCCTTTCCACAAAGACAGTGTTAGCTTTTATTTCTCTCTCATTATCATCCCATATTTATAAATATCATGCAAACTTAATGCGTTGTTGTGCCAGACCTCAGACTCACATAGTTTTTCACTTGGTCAAGACACCAAAGTCCGGTCATTTTCTCCTATTTGTTTTTTTTTTTTGCTTCCTTTGGTTGTTCCAATTTTGAGAAGGAGTAATTATTAATTTCAGTGTTTAAGCAAATGGATAAGCTGAATTTTATTAAAAATGGAGTGAGTAGATTGCCTCCTGGTTTTCGTTTCCAACCAACAGATGAAGAGCTTGTGTTTAATTATTTGAAATGTAAAATCTTCTCATGCCCCTTGCCTGCTTCCATCATTCCTGAGGTCAATGTTTGCAAGTATGATCCTTGGGATTTGCCAGGTCAGTAACTAACAACAAATTAATATTACACTCGAGTCTAACTTATTTTCACAAAACTGTTTTGTAAGGTGAAGGGTGCTCCTTTATAAACTTTTTTCAAACCTTATTTTTTTCAACGTGGGAGTTAAACTTTTTCTAATATATACACATAACATATTGTTCTTCTTTTTTACATTAAATAATGATATAAATAAAATAAATCATGCATTTATTTGTAATGTAAAAAATTACTAACTTAAATCTTATTAACTATAGTTTTGGTTGTCATTGTAATAATGCTATATATGATAGCCATTCACAAATAATAAAGGAGAAAAATATTAAGTGGTTAACAGTATTTTGTTTGATTGGTATAGGAGGTTGTGATGAACAAGAGAGGCACTTTTTCAGCTCCAAGGAAGCAAAGTATAGAAATAGTAATCGGATGAGTAGAACAACAAAATGTGGATATTGGAAGGCAACAGGGTCAGACAAAAAAATTTCATCTTCAACTTGTAATGGCATTGTAGGGCTAAGAAAAACTCTCGTTTTCTATGAAGGGAAATCCCCAAATGGGTCTAGAACTGATTGGATCTTGCATGAATATCGTCTCATCAACGTAGAAACTACTAACAATTCAACTCAGGTAATTACTTACTCATTCGTAAGAGTTTGAAATTATAACTTCAAGCAACGGGGTTCAAATTATTTTCGGATATGGTTGTAAAATAGTCGTCTTAATCAATAATAATTTTTCTCTTTACCAATATTTTTTAAAAAAAAATTATATATATGTGTATGTGAAAATAGATCATTATGAAAATTGCAAATATATTTATTTAATATAATTTAACTTTTTGGGGTTGGCAGAACTATGGAAATGAGATAGGAGAATGGGTTCTGTGTCGGTTATCTGTAAGGAAAAGAAGTGGTTTAGAATATGGAAGCACTAGTACTCATAATGCTCCTCCTAATTCAAGATTAATGTTTGATTTTATGATGGTAAACAACAAGACATGTTCTTCTACGTCCTCTTCATGCTCAAGTTCCAGTAACAACATTGAGGTCTCTTCAAATGTACAAGATCATGAACAAGACTATGCTGATCATTTTTAACTAAGTAGTGAATATTCTTAATCAGTTAATGTCCATTTCTTTGCTACATCCTTTGATCGCCAGAGGATTATCCAGTGATGTATTAGATGCTTGCATATTTCCTAGATATGATTAAAATATTGTACTAATATGCTTATCTCGTTCGTGTTTTTAATTTAATAGCATTGATTTTATTGAGCTCGATGTGTTATAAGCTCCAGATTAGAAATCAAAGCAAAGTGTTTTTTCTTTTTTTCAAGTAGTCTTGTGGTTAAATTCTCACACTTTAAATGCAAAGTGAAGTGAAAAATCTAGAGTTCAAACTCTCCCGAAAAATAATGGAAAAGTAGGAAATCCAGAGTTTAAACCCCAACCCATGCAAATAATGTCTCTGGTAGCTATCAGTGAACTGCACTTCCATGACAGAACCAAGCATTTAACTTATCTTCTAAAATATTAACTAATGTTAAAGGATTAAGTTTGGTCATCAAAAGGTTTTGATTTTCTCTACAAACCGTAAAGCATAGTATCTTATTCATGCTTTACTTTATTGAGAGCAAAAGAAGATGTAAAAGGGTTGTATATACCTTATATGGTGCGCTCCATTAGTGCGCAGTATGCATGCTAAAGCAGCAACTGTTTTACGTTACAAAATTTCACTACCAAGAACCATTATATTCATGACATTTCCATTTCATCTGCATATTATATCAGCAAATCTTAGTGTGATCAGCACATTCTCGAGTCTGTGTATATTATGCATATTACGCTAATCAAGTTTAAATAATAACATTTTTTTCAGAGAAGTTTAAATAATGGTATAAGCATTAGGTCAAATAATTATTTTATATTTGAAGCATAATATATCAATAATTACTAGCTGTATATACATGACAATGGGTCTTTGTAATAATAGAATAAAAGTAACATAAAAGTTCTAAAAAAATATAAAATTTAAGTGATTTTGATATAAATAATTTAGAGTTTATACTTTCTTCTATTAAGAATGATTTTCTTAGGAAAAGAGATTTGTATTTATCCCTCTTCTATTAAAAATGATTTTCTTTAAAAGCTAATTAGAATTTTTTAAAGAAAAAAAAACTTACACACAAACATACCAAAACATCAAAATGTTATTTTTATAATAATATTAAACAAATGGGCTCAATATCAACTTTGCACCTATTATACTTTACTCCAATATCAAAAGATATATAGTAGGGCAGTGGAATATTTTTATGATCATGTTGATTAAAATATATATTATCAAACTTTTTTATTTTGATTTTTGACTTTCCTTGACCAAATTCAATTTTAGCAAACGCCTTATATATGAACAAAGTGGTACAAAATACTCTCACCGTCTCACAATATTAGTCGTTTAAGGTTTGTGCACAATTATTAAGAAAATGATTAATTGTGTTGATTTCAATGGTAAAATTAGTTGCATTTACTAAAATACCCTCATTAATTGTAGTTAATTAAGTTGGATGAAATTCAATAAATAAGGGTATAATAGTGAAAAGAAAAAAAAATACTGCATTGGTATTGTAAAGTGATAATTATTTTGAGAAAAAGAAAAAAAATGTTAAAGAGACAATAATTGTGAGACAGAGGGAGTAATTATGATGATAACAATCATTATAAATTTGATGATCCATGGAGTATGAATATGTGGATGATGTCAAATTTGGCCTGAATTTAAGGATATTAATGAATGGGCCACTTTAATTTCATAGCTGATCTTAATTTGAATTTTTTTCTTACATGGAAGGTTGAGTCTCATCCAATTGGCCAAAACTAGCATAACAGAATTTGTTGGCAAAATTTGTTAGAACTCTCTACCAACCAATAAAATCCACAAACACACTATTTTAATTTTGTGCTAAAGAAGTGAATACATACATAGCCTCATTTTGAAAACACAAGTAGCTGGCACAACGTAGTTTAAGGCTAGTCTTCATGCTACCAACATATATGAGTATTCCTAAATTTACATTTTCCAAATTTCCAACATAGAAAAAGTAGTTACAACAAAAACCCTTAAGAGCGTGTTAGTTAAATTAGTTTTTTAAATAGCAAATCCAAACCTCCCCCTTTCTTTGTGAATTCCAATTCAATTCAATATTTTCTATTCTTAACAAACTAATAACTGTAAAAACAATATGTACAGATGCTGTCATGTTTTTTCAACTGCCAAATTAAATCCCTTAATAAGAACAACTCCTTCATCACATTATCCACATTTCAATCTTCTTCTTTTTCTTCTTCTTCCGCCTTAATTTCCACATGGTCTCGTTGCAGACAAATAATTAAATAGTTATTTAATTGTCAAATAATTAAATAATTACTTAATTTAATTGTCTGCAATGGGAAGTGGAAATTCAAGGTTAAATTCGGCCGAAGGAGAATCCGTATCAAACAAAATCCGATCTACACTTATCGGCCGATTTGAAGAATTTAGAAAACGTAGGAATGCCGGAGCTACCCTCTCAAAGAAAGAACTGTTGAAAGATTCCGAACAAGGGGATGGTGGTAGCATTATTTCTCAAACTTCTTTTCGTGAAATTAATGAAACCGAAGTCCGTAAGGATTCGGTTTTGACGAAGGAAGAACCAACGGTGCCACTAGCAACCACAGAAAAAATTTCTAGAGTTGTTCCAATGGAAAACTCCGAATGCAAAACTACGGAAGAGAAGAAGGAGAAGGTTAACATTAACAAAGACATTGATCTAAGCGGAGAGAAAGTGGTTGATTCAAATGAGAAAGTTGAGGCAGAGATCAAAACAGAAGAAGGAAATATTGAAGGGATAGTGGAAGAGGTAAAGGAAGAAATGGTAGACGTAAAGGAAGAAAAAAATGAACAAGAAGTAAGTGAAAAAAATGGAGAGAATGATGATAATGATAGTGATGACGACGACGATGATGAAGTTGAAAGATTTTTATATCGTGGATCTCCGAGTTTCAGAATTTATTGCACCGAAGCTGATACAAGGAAGGAAGAGAAAGAAGAAGAATGTAAGAGTTCAACCGTTGTTGTCATGCACCAAAAATCACGTAGTGCTGATAGTGTTCAAAGTGTTGCGTTAAGGAAAGCAAAAATCTCAAACGAGGTAATTAACCTTCTCTTAAAATCTTGTTTTAAATTGCAATCCACAACCACAATTATTGCTTCGATAAAATCAAACTCCCACAACGAATAAAAATAAGTCGTAGAAATATGAAGAAAAAAAATTGTGTATACCCCATCTAAAGACTAACATTGTTCCGTCTTTTTTATAGGTACCTCAGATTGTTGAAAGTGAAACAATTACAAAGAGAAAAGGGAATAAGAACAAGAAATTTGGGAAAGTGAGAACTCTACTAAAGGTTAAGTCATGCTACCACCCAATCTCTTCCTGTACAGGTGAACACAGAAGCCGTCTTGTTGCTGCAAAAGCAGTAAATTGATCATATGATATGATATGATATTATTACTTGCTACTAGGTGTTAGAAGAATGAAGCAGCTTGTAATAATTTCATTTTTCTCCCTCTTTTTTTCTATTACTTTTTAGCCATTTTTGGCTTGTTTAATCGATTCAATTCCTTCTGAATCCTCATCTTCTGTTGACATGAATCAGAATTAGACCAAAACATGGTTGTCTTTGTTCATTATGTGAAATACCTAGTACTACATTTTTCTCTGGTTCTAGCTTTGATGTATTATTTTCCTCAGCTTACATATCTTCATGTAAACTAGTTGTTGAGCCATTTATATATATGGCATCCAAATCATGGTTTGTGCCAGGGTGATGTATCATATAACATCGAACAAATGTTGACTAAATCATTTGTCTGTTAATTAATTGTAATGTATATAGTCTCGTATAGTTTGTCAGCATGAAAATCATACCACATTCATGGTTTGTGGTTCTAGCTTTGACCCCTCAGTAATAAGAGAAATGTTAACCGGTTAAGGAAATATAATATAACTATATTGAAAGTTGTGTAGTCAATTCATCAAAAATTTTAAAAGTTACATTTTCAAACATAAAACTTTCCTTTTTACCTTCCTTAATCACTCCAAGATCAAGAACATTTGTTAACATGACCCTAATAATAATTACGAACAACTAAATTGCATTAAGAAGGAACTCATTATCCTCACATAAATCTCAAATAACCATATGTTTCCTTATTAAACTTCAGCAGCAAATTATTTAGACAACTTTATCACCGGTTGTTTGTTGATCGCTTATACATAAGTGTTAATGACATTGCTAAATTTCTATTGTTGGAGTTCAACTACGTGCATGTTTGGTATCACGGTGACTCATTATATTCGAACAAACTCATCATGATACCAAACATGAAATGAGTGAATATGACTATCGTTATATATTAACAAAATTGTAAATGAACAATGATGATTTAACATGTTTACATTGTTCAATCTTGATTCAAAGGTTAGCTAACGGGATGCAGCTTCATTAAAAGAAGCTTAGTCTTCTCTTCCCACTTAATTTAAATGAATAGATTGAATAATATAATAATTAATTTCATTCTAATTTGGTCCCAATCCATTCCTTAATTTCAAACCAAATACTGAAAAACGGCAATAATTGGTTTGGTCCCAACCATGAACAGCGGATGTCCATGACTTTCTTTGTTACAAAAAGACACTTGGCTTTTATGCCAATATTGACTTTTTTATTACAAAATCTCAGTTAATTTCGGTGGCAATTTCGATATTATATACAAAGCCATGTCTTGTTTCATCAAAGTGCACTTTGTTGCAGCTAGTAGTAGCAGAGTGACAACCTCAAACTCCTCACCTTAAAATCTTCAACCTTAACAATCTTTGCTTATTTTCCGCCACCTCTTACGGCGGCTCCATGCGTTGTCCAAACTCTTCCACCGCCAACCGTTGACGGATGGGTTGCGCACTCGGAAAACCTGCCGGTGCCGGAACTCGGCATCGTCGCCGAGATAACACTGCAACTGCTAACGAAGGTAATAATGCTGTTGAAGTTCAGGAGAAGCAGGAGGCTGAGGCTCCTACCGCCGGTGAACTTCCCGACAATATTCCGGCACCGGTGAGCCTGCTACCTCGACTTAATTCATTGGGAGCAACTCAACAGAGTTGGCCGCCATGGTTGATGGAAGTTGCCGGTGATGCAATCCGAGATTGGACTCCTCGCCGCGCCAACACGTTCGAGAAGCTTGCTAAGGTAAGGTGCTTTCAACCTTCTGATTGAAGATATGTCCGGTGTCTGACACCAACACATGTGATTATACATTTAATTTTGTCATTTTCTTAAATACTACTACCGGTGTCAATGTGTCAGTATCGTTTTCAGTGCCACTGTTTCATAGATTTGAACTTCAAAGTTTGTCAAAGAAATGATTAATGCATTTGAAAATTTGAAACACATCTTGTCAAGATGGACTTGAAAAAATCTAAGGGATTCTATATTTAGGAAAGGATGTAGTATTTTTGTTTTGGATGTATGTTTGTTTTGTATAAGGGTGTTTTTGTTTGGGTTGTTGTTTTTACAGATTGGGAAAGGGACTTATAGCAATGTGTACAAAGCTAAAGACCTTGTTACCGGAAAGGTAGTGGCATTGAAGAAAGTTAGAATTGATAATTTGGACGCTGAGAGTGTGAAGTTTATGGCAAGAGAGATTCTTGTTTTGAGGAAGCTTGATCACCCCAATGTTATAAAGCTTGAGGGTTTGGTTACTTCGAGAATATCATCAAGTCTTTACTTGGTATTTGAGTACATGGAACATGATCTTGCTGGTCTTATAGCTGGCCTTGGTGTCAAATTCTCTGTGCCTCAGGTTGTTCCACTATTTTGTTAAGATTTTATTTGCATCATCTATTGTTCTGATTTAGATACCCCATCATTTTGTTTCCTTAGGTATGTGTGGATTAGTTTATTTATCGATATAAGCATTTGTGAGATTGTTATAAAAACAACTTATTACATGTCTATAAAAGCATTTATGAAAATAATTTTACTTTATTTTATCTTTTGTTATATGAAGAGCTTATACATAAATACTTATATGTTAAGCATTTATTATGCTCTAAGGGCTTAATTAAGCTATTTATCCAAACAGGGTCTTTACTATTTTACATTGGTTTTGAGTTGATTTGAGCTTCCTAGGCCTCGTTGGATCACATTCATGCTAGATTCTATTCATATCTAGGTTTGATTTTGTATGATGATCTCATATTCTATTTTTACCTCATGCACTTACTCTTTTCCTTTGTTAGATTATATCTCTTCAGAAAATAAGTTTAGTACTTAATTGTATTCCAACTAATCTATGGGTGCATTGCAAATTATTAAGGGTAAAAATTTGTCAAATTTGACACTTGGAGATTTTTACATTTGGAGTTATGTGTCTCAGTATATTGTTTATGACAGGTCAAATGTTATATGAAACAATTATTGTCTGGCCTTGAGCATTGCCATAGCCGAGGTGTATTGCACCGCGATATCAAGGGCTCCAATTTGCTTATTGACGACGAAGGAATACTTAAAATTGCAGATTTTGGACTCGGGACTTTCTACGATTCTAAGCAAAAGCATCCGATGACTAGTAGAGTCGTGACCCTTTGGTATCGTCCCCCCGAGCTTCTTCTTGGAGCTACATTCTATGGTGTTGGGGTTGATCTTTGGAGCGCTGGCTGCATTTTGGCAGAGCTTCTTGCCGGAAGACCAATCATGCCTGGAAGAACTGAGGTATTGATGTGTGTCTTGTTCCTTGAGTGAAAGTCTTGACAATGCATCAGCTTGCTTTTGGGGTCTGTTTGGATTGATTTATTTGAGTTTATCTACTGCTATAAGCACTTGAGAGATTGTTTGAGAGAACTTATTGAAATAGCTTATGACACCATGTCCATAAGCTGTTTTCAACATATTTCCATAAACTCGGCTGTATAGCTTTTGAAAACATCCTATAGTTTATATCAGATGATATAGAACTATATGATAGCACTCATAGCACTCCAAGTGTTTAATTAATTTGTTTATTCAAACAATGTCTAGTTCATTAGTTTATATTCCCGCTCTAAAGTGTGTGTGTGTGTGTGTGTACACGTGTGCGTGCTAATTTTCTGGATGGTATGTAAGTATGTAACTAATTTTTGGATTTTTGGACCTAGGTTGAGCAACTTCACAAAATATTTAAGTTATGTGGCTCTCCATCTGAGGAATATTGGAAGAAATATAGATTGCCAAACGCTACTCTTTTTAAGCCACAGCAACCTTATAAAAGGCGCATCTCAGAAGCATTTGCTGTTTTTCCACCTTCTTCATTACCTTTAATTGGAACTCTTCTTGCAATAGATCCTGATGATCGCGGCACTACCTCGTCTGCTCTGATCAGTGAGGTGAGTGATCGCTCTATGTTCGCCGCCATGCATTTGAGATGTAGCATTTTTACATCACAGCTGTTTTCTATGTGCAGTTCTTCACCACTGAACCATATGCTTGTGAACCATCAAGTTTACCAAAGTACCCTCCCAGTAAAGAATTAGATGTGAAGCTGAGAGACGAAGAATCAAGAAGGTTCTCTTATTCTGTTGTTGTTCTTATTAAATTCTAGACTGTTTTTATCCGCGTGCACATTAAAGCCTTTTTTTTTTTTTTATCATTCTCAGGCAAAGAGCTCTAAGTGGAAAATCTAATGCAGTTGATGGTGCCAGACAAAGTAGAGTACGTGACCGCAGTCATGCCATTCCAGCCCTAGAAGCCAATGCAGAGATCCAAACAAACTTAGATGTATGCAAGATGTTTTTCTTATATTTGTTTACTCCCATATACTTACCTTCCCCGCAATTCCTTATGTTGAGTCTATAGAAACGAAACAATATATTTAACCCTATAATATATATTATATGCTACGACAGTTAATATATAAGAATACACATAGAAGTGTTTAAATGACCCCCAATGTCTTGTACGTAGATAATTGCTACCTTAAGCAACATTAC